>Ga0308169_10000092_pt1 | contig 194707 bp, 148 predicted proteins | sample PhyBR1_2_FD_202139 | JGI IMG/M metagenome (GOLD analysis project Ga0308169, IMG submission 202139) | Phyllosphere microbial communities from UC Gill Tract Community Farm, Albany, California, United States - DLSLSB.R1 | ecosystem: Host-associated > Plants > Phyllosphere > Unclassified | place... | reverse complement strand
GAGCGCGCTTGCCCGCGATGCGGTGTGTCAGTCACCCGCCATTTCGCAGACAGATCATTTCGCGGGCAAGCGCGCTCCTACAAGGGTAAGACGGTGTTCAATTCACCCGAAATCTGCCCACCATCTCCGCAGCTATACACCTGGCGATCTGGGCGTTGTGCACGTTCGATGGCATACACAAATCAACTGTAGGAGCGCGCTTGCCCGCGATGCGGTGTGTCAGTCACCCGCCATGTGGCAGGCAGATCATCTTCGCGGGCAAGCGCGCTCCTACAGGGGTACGACGTTGTTTAACTCACTCGAAACCTGCCCACCATCTCCTGCAGGTGCACGCCCAGCCGCGCCAGCTCGATGCTCGACGCTGCTGTTTCTTCACTGGAGGCAGCGGTCTGTTCGGAGACGTCTCGCACGCTCATCACACTGCGATTGATCTGTTCTGCCACGCTGCTTTGTTCTTCCCCGGCCGCAGCGATCTGCTGATTCATGGTCTGAATCGTCGACACGGTGCGTGCGATGTGCCCAAGCGCTTGACCCGCTTGGCGACTCAGCTCGACGCTGCTGTCAGTCAACGTCCGGCTCGCATCGAGCGTTGTCACCACCTGTTGAGTGCCGCTCTGAAGCGCGGCGATCAGTACTTCGATTTCTTCGGTGGATTCCTGAGTGCGCTGCGCCAGGCCACGAACTTCGTCCGCCACAACAGCAAACCCACGTCCTGCCTCGCCGGCACGGGCCGCTTCGATCGCCGCATTGAGGGCCAGCAGATTGGTCTGTTGCGAGACCGACTTGATCACGTCGAGCACGCCGCCGATCTTGTCGCTCTCCAGCTTGAGCTTGCCCATGGCCTCGGTCGAATTGTTGACCTCCAGTGCGAGGCGTTCGATCTGCGCGATGGCGTCGTTGACCACTTTGTCACCGTCGCGCGCCTGTTGATCGGCATGCCGCGCTGCCTCGCTGGCTTCCTCTGCGTTGCGCGCCACTTCCATGACCGTCGAGGTCATCTGGTTCATTGCGGTCGCCACGCAGTCGGTTTCGTCTTTCTGGCTGTTCACGCCCACGCTGGTCTGCTCTGTCACCGCCGACAGTTGCTCCGCCGCGCTGGCTATCTGCGTAACGCCATCACTGATGCCGGTGATGAGTTGGCGCAGGCTCACGGTCATTTCCTGCATGCTCCGTTGCAGCATGCCCATTTCGTCGCGTCGGCCGACTTCCAGGTCCTGACTCAAATCACCGTTGGCGATGCGCGCTGCTGCACTCAGCGTGAGCCGCAGCGGCGCAATGATCTGCTGAGTAATCAACCAGGCCGCCAGCAGTCCCAAGAGTATTGCCAGCCCGGCCACGGCGCTCAGCGTCTGGCGCGATTGAGTGGCCTCGGCATCGCGCCGCTGGCCTTGCAGCGCAATGATCTCCCCAGTGGACGTCAGCAGGCTCTCGCTCAGCGTCTCCATGACTTCCTGGGCCGCCTCCACCTTGACTTGCAGATCTTTGAACAAACCCATGTGCTCACGGTACTTGAGCAGCGTCTTGCGCGCTTTGAGCAGCCCGCTGACATTGCTGTCAGCCTGATCACTGGCGATTTGTTCTACCTCCTTCAATGCTTCATCGATGGCGGTCACGGCGGCGATTTCGTAGGACTCTTTGCCGCTGAACACGTACGCCTGAACCTCATAGCGAGCGTTCTGCACCTGCCCCCGCAACTGTTGCAGGTTGGTGAACTCGTCCAGACGCTCACTGCTGTCCTGCTCTTGGCTGACTGCCTTCAAGACTTCGCTTTCAACCTCGCCGATGGAGGTGATTGCCTCTTCGGAGAGCTTTCCCAGCTGCGTCCGAGCGTCCGCTCGCGCAGTTAACAGCCTGGCCAGATCAGCGAAAGTGGTCTCCAGCGCCCTTACCGTGTCGCTCTGCCCGTTGAGCAATTTGAGGATGTCGGGTGGCGGCGCGTCTTCCCGCAGCACTACCAGATGCGCTTCAACTTCGTTGATACGGGTGACAACGCGCGAGGCGCTTTCAGGGGTGTTCTCCCCGCGGAAAACGATGCGCTCGGCGCGCAGGTCTTTGGTCATCGCGTTGAGCTGAGCGATGGAGGTCAGTGACTCCGAGCGCTCGATCATGGTGTCGAGCCCATGCCACCCCGTCAGGGTAATGGCCAGCGTCAGAAGCAAAACCAGGCCGAAGCCCAGCGAGAGTTTGAGTTTCACGCTGGTGTTGGCCAGCGCTCTGTTGATTCCATGGAACATGAGGCATCTCCTGCCAATGAGCGATAAACGCGCATCGGCAGGGGACGCGGAGGCGTGACCTGATCAGGCCGTAGGACATTTCTGAGCGGGTAGAAGGGGTGACGTGTGTCACAGATTCTCAGCCGAACCTGTAGGAGCCGGCTTGCTGGCGAACGCGTAGGGTCAGTCAATATCTGCGCAACTGATCCACCGCCTTCGCCAGCAAGCCGGCTCCTACGGACGGCTTGGGGTCAGTCAATATCTTTGCAAGTGATCACCGGGGTCGCCAGTTCAAGCCGGCTCCTACAGGCGAATTGCGTACCTCCAGAAAGCGTGCGCGAATCGCTCCCGGTGTTTGATCAGACCCTGAACCGGCCAACCAGTGCCTGCAGGTGGCTGCCCAAACGGGCCAGCTCCACGCTGGATGCGGCCGTTTCTTCACTGGCGGCGGAGGTCTGTTCCGAAACGTCTCGCACGTTCAACACGCTGCGGTTGATTTCTTCAGCGGTGGCGCTTTGTTGCTCGGCTGCGGCAGCGATCTGCTGGTTCATGGACTGAATTGCCGAGACGGTGCGGGTAATGCTTTCCAGCGAACTGCCGGCACGGCGGGTCAACTCGACGCTGCTGACTGTCAGCTCTCGGCTGTTGTCCATGATCGTCGCGACCTGCCGAGTCCCGTTCTGCAAACCGGAAATAAGCTCTTCGATTTCCTCGGTCGATTTTTGCGTGCGTTGCGCCAGGCTACGGACCTCGTCCGCCACCACGGCGAAACCACGCCCGGCTTCGCCTGCCCGAGCGGCCTCGATGGCGGCATTCAGTGCCAGCAGGTTGGTTTGCTGTGCGACCGACTTGATCACATCCAGGACGCTGCCGATCTTGTCGCTCTCGCGTTTGAGTTCGGCCATGGCTTCGGTGGAATGCCCCACCTCACTGGCCAGCCGCTCGATCTGCACAATGGCTTCATTGACCACTTTGTCGCCCTCGCGGGCTTGAAGGTCGGCGGCTACCGCCGCTTCGGAGGCTTCTTCCGCATTGCGCGCAACTTCCTGCACAGTGGCGGTCATCTCATGCATCGCCGTCGCGACCTGGTCGGTCTCGATTTTCTGACTGTTCACGCCGGCGCTGGTTTGTTCGGTGACCGCGGACAGCTCTTCGGCAGCGCTGGCGATCTGGGTAACGCCTTCGCCGATGCCGCTGATCAGCTCCCGCAGTCCCACCGTCATGCGCTGGATGCTGCTTTGTAACTGGCCGAGCTCGTCACGCCGATCGACACTGAGGTTATGGGTGAGGTCGCCGGAGGCAACGCGCTCGACGGCAATTAGTGTCTGGCTCAGCGGCACGGTAATTTGCCGTGTGATGATCCATGCGGCGAGCGCGCCAAGAATCAGCGCCAGCACCGTTGCGATACCAAGCGTTGACTGGGCCTGGCTGCTGTCGGCATCACGTTTGGCATTTTGCGAGACGTTCAGTTGGTCGCTGACATCGAGCAGTTGCTGGCCCAGGCCGGTCATCTTTTCCAACGCCTGACGGCTGTTCTGTTGTGCGTCCCGGTACTGGCCCACTGCGGCGCGATAGCCCTTGAGTGCCAAGTTGGCCTTTTGCAATTGCGGGATGTACTGGGAGGAAACGTCGCCTGCGAGCGTGTTGACCCCGACGATGGCTTCGTCGATGGCGGCCGTGGCGTTCTTCTCGAAATCCGGGTTACCGCTGAAGGTGTAGCCACGCACCTGGAAGCGGGCCTGCTGGATCTGCTTGCTCACGTCGACAGCGCCGTTGAACTGCAGAATGTTGTCGTGCTGGATCAACGCTTCTTCGATTTTCTTGACGCTATCCACTGCAGCGTCGGCCGAAGCGCCCAGGTTGGTACGGCTGGCCTCACGGGCCTGGATGGCCTTGGTCATCTCGCCAAAGGCATTGCGGTAGTCGGCAGCGGCTTGGATCTGGATGCTTAGCAACTTAAGGTCGTCAGCGCCCTTGATCATGGTGCCAGCGGTTTTCAGGTCGGCGTCGAGCTTGTCCAGTGCGGTCATGACCGCCGTCGCAGCCTCGGCGCTGTACTGGGTCTCATAGGCCATGCGCGCGGCGCGCAAGTCCATCGTGCGCTCACTGGTTTGCGAGATCATGCCCAGCTTGTCGCCGCGCTCGATCAGCGCATTTACGCTCCACCATCCCGTGGCGGTGATGAGTAGCGTCAGCAACAGCACCAGCCCGAAGCCGATACCCAGTTTGAGACTGACGCTCATATTTCCGAGGCGATGGGCAAACCAGCGAGACATGATGATTCCTTGGGCGTTTGTTGTTATGGACGCCTGTACATCGGCTGATGCGCGTCGAACTGAAGCGAGGAGAGATGAAGTGTCTGGGGGACGACTGCTGCGCAGCCCATCGCGGGCAAGCGCGCTCCTACGCCTTAGGCAGAAGCACAAGCGCGAGCGAAAGTTTGTAGGAGCGCGCTTGCCCGCGAACTGGCGCAAAGCGGCAGCAAACTGGCCGCCTCGCAGCGTCAGATAAAACGTATTACCGGGCGCCGACTGCGGACCTTAGAACAGCCGGGCCAGCAGCGCAGTCACGGCGGTCTCGACGCGCAGGATTCGCGAGCCCAGTTGCACCGGATTCAGCCCAGACGCTCGCAACAAGTCCACTTCGTACGGAATCCAGCCGCCCTCAGGGCCGATGGCCAGCGTGACGGGCTGCTCGACGGCACGCGGGCAGGCCGGGAACTCTCCCGGATGGCCAACCAGGCCCAACGTTCCGTCTGCGATGGCAGGCAGGCGGTCCTCAACGAAGGGTTTGAAGCGCTTTTCGATAACGATCTCCGGCAGCACACTGTCCCGGGCCTGTTCCAGGCCAAGAATCAACTGCTCGCGAATCGCAGCGGGCTCCAGAAAAGGCGTCTGCCAAAAGCTTTTTTCAACGCGGTAGCTGTTGATCAGGATGACCTTCGGGACACCCATGGTGGCCACGGTCTGGAACACCCTGCGCAGCATCTTCGGGCGCGGCAGGGCAAGGATCAGCGTCAGTGGCAATTTGGCGGGAGGAGCATGCTCGAAGCTCACCGACAGCTCGGCTTCTCGAGCCTCCAGACGCAGCAATTGTGCGCTGCCCAGCAACCCGTCCACGCGCCCAACCCTCAGGCTGTCGCCCACCTCGCTGCGATGGACTTCCTGCATATGCGTGAGGCGGCGATCGCGCAAGACAACCCGGTCAGCCGCAATGAAGTCAGCTTCCTCCAGCAACAGCAGATTCACGGTTGGGTCGCTGGCGGCTGGCTTTGTTCGTCTTCGGCTTTTTCGTCATCTTCGTGGTCGCCGCGCTTGGTGATCATTGAGCTGCACAGCACACCGATCTCAAACAGCAGCCACATCGGCACGGCAAGCAAGGTCTGCGAAAAGATGTCCGGCGGGGTGAGAATCATGCCGACCACGAAGCAGCCGATCACCACGTAAGGGCGAATCTTCTTCAGGTATTTGACGTCGACTATGCCGATCCACACCAGCAGCACCACCGCAACCGGGATCTCGAACGCCACACCAAACGCCAGGAACAGCGTCATCACGAAGTCGAGATAGCTGGCGATGTCCGTCATCATCGACACCCCTTCCGGCGTAACGCTGGCGAAGAAGTGAAAAATCAGCGGGAAGACCAGGAAGTAGGCAAACGCCATACCGGCGTAGAACAGAATGATGCTGGAAATCAGCAGCGGGACCGCCACGCGCTTTTCATGCTTGTAGAGCCCTGGCGCGATGAAACCCCAGATCTGATACAGAATCACCGGCATCGCCAGAAACAGCGCCACCATCATCGTCAGCTTGAACGGCGTGATGAACGGCGACGCCACATCGGTCGCGATCATTGTCGCGCCTTCAGGCAAAAACTTGCGCAGCGGGGCGGAGACGAAGGTGTAGATCTTCTGCGTGAAGTAAAACAGCGCGCCGAAGATTACGAAGATCGCGAGTACGCAGCGCAGCAGTCGTGAGCGCAGTTCTGTCAGGTGCGAGACCAGCGGCATTTGCTGGTCGTTTTCCGGAATTTCGCTCATGGGGCTCTTGGTGGCAGTGACGAATCGTTGGCAGAAGGCGCGCTGTGCACCGCCGTGGCTGCAGTGATCTCAGGTGCAGGTGCAGGTGCAGGTGCAGGTGCAGGCGCAGGTGCAGAAGCGGGAGTGGACGGTGTAGCTGGCGCCGCGGCTGCCGGCGTCGGCGTGACCGATGCAGTCTCCGCCGGGGCGGCAGGGCCGAGGTCCGCGCTCTGTATCGGCGAAGCGGCGCCCATGACCGGTGCGGCCGGCGCGTGTGGCTGCGCAGCAGGCGAGGCGACAGGAGCGGCCGATGGCGGCGTGGCAGGGGCTCCCGGGGGCTGCTGCGGCTGCATGATTTTGCGTGCTTCCTCTTCGAGCGAAAGAATGTGCTCGTTGTGCAGCTGACGCCGAATTTCATCGGCGCCGATCTCGCGTTCAACTTCCTGTTTGATCGCATTGAAGCTGCGTTTCAGACGGCCGATCCAGAGCCCGGCCGTCCGTGCTGCGCCTGGGAGGCGTTCCGGGCCGAGCACGAGCAGGGCAACCAGACCGACCAGCAGCAGTTCAGAAAAGCTGATACCAAACATGCGTCACGACCTAGTCTTTGCGGATGGGGTCTTCGACTCGTTGCGCCTGAGCGTCGATGGTGTGCGGTTGATGCGGCGCCTGAGCAGGGGGAACAGGCTGCTGCGGCTGAACCGTAGGCTGAACCGTCGGTTGCGCCGTTGGCTGTACTGGCGGCTGTTCTGGATGCTTCTCGTCGTCGTTCATGGCCTTGCGGAAGCCCTTGATCGATTCACCGACGTCAGTGCCCAGGTTCTTGAGTTTCTTGGTGCCGAATACCAGCACGACGACCACAAGAATGACGATCCAGTGTTTCCAGTCAAAAATGCCCATGACGCTTTCCTCACAAAAGATTTGGGCCGCAGCCCCTGTGTTTATTTCGCCGAGTCATTCCGAGCGAGACGCTTTCTCGGCGTGGCCGGACAAGCCGAAACGGCGGTCCAGCTCATCCAGCACGGCTTGCGGGTGTTGGCCAAGCTGGGCAAGCATCACCATGCTGTGGAACCACAAGTCAGCGGTTTCATAGATGACGTCGCTGCAGTCACCGCTGACGGCAGCGTCCTTGGCAGCGATTATGGTTTCGACCGACTCTTCGCCGACTTTCTCCAGAATCTTGTTCAGTCCCTTGTGGTAGAGGCTGGCGACGTAAGAAGAGTCGGCAGCCGCACCCTTGCGTGATTCAAGCACCTCGGCAAGGCGTGACAAGGTATCAGTCATGGTCAGTGTCCTGCTTGATAAATGGCGTCCGGGTCTTTGAGCACCGGGTCCACGGTCTTCCAGCCGGCGTCGTCGTAAACGCGATAGAAACAGCTTTCGCGGCCGGTGTGGCAGGCGATGCCACCGATTTGCTCGACCATCATGATGATGACGTCGGCATCACAGTCCAGGCGCAGCTCGTGAAGTTTCTGCATATGGCCCGACTCTTCACCCTTGCGCCATAACTTGCCACGCGAACGTGACCAATAGATAGCGCGCTGTTCACGGGCGGTCAGGGCCAGGGCTTCGCGATTCATCCAGGCCATCATCAGCACGCGACCGGTTTTGTGGTCCTGTGCGATGGCGGGAACGAGACCGTCCTTGTCCCATTTGATTTCGTCCAGCCAGTCTTTCATCGTCGGCTCCGGCCGCTCCAGGGGAGGGTTAGTGTGCCAGCGGCTCGCGCTGATGGCTATCGGCGAACGACCAGATAGACCCCCGCCGCCAGCATCAGCAGCGCCGGCCAGGCATTCAGGCTGGCCAACGCTTCGCCCGTCTGGGTATGCGTTAACGCCAGCAACACGCCACCGGCCAGCAGGCCGGCCCCGAGCAGCCGCAGGGCCCAATGGTCACCGTCGCGGCGGTAAGGCGGTGGCGGATCATGGCGGTGGGGCTGCGACAGGCGTTCGAGCAGGTCACGGGTCATGTTGGCCAGGTGCGGGATCTGCTCGACCTGCGATTGCAGGTTGCCAAGCAGGGTTTTGGGGCTGACCCGCTCACGCATCCACCGCTCCAGGAAGGGTTGGGCGGTGGCCCAGAGATCGAGCTCGGGATACAGCTGACGACCCAAGCCTTCAATGTTGAGCAGCGTCTTCTGCAGCAGCACCAGTTGCGGCTGCACTTCCATATTGAAGCGGCGAGCGGTCTGGAACAGACGCATCAAGACCTGCCCGAAGGAGATGTCCTTCAGCGGCTTCTCGAAGATCGGCTCGCACACCGTACGGATGGCGGCCTCGAACTCATTGAGCTTGGTCTCGGCCGGCACCCAGCCTGAGTCAATGTGCAATTGCGCCACACGGCGATAGTCGCGCTTGAAAAAAGCAAACAGATTGCGCGCCAGATAGTCCTGATCCTCAGGGGTCAGGCTGCCGACGATGCCGCAGTCGATCGCGATGTATTGAGGGTCCCACGGCGCGACGGTGCTGACGAAGATGTTGCCCGGGTGCATGTCTGCGTGAAAGAAGCTGTCCCGGAAGACCTGAGTGAAGAACAGTTCGACGCCGCGCTCGGCGAGTTTTTTCATGTCCGTGCGTTGATCGGCGAGGGTCGCCAGGTCCGTCACTTGCACGCCATAAATGCGCTCCATGACCAGGACCTTCGGCCGGCACCAGTCCCAATAGACCTGCGGCACGTAAAGCATATTGGAGCCTTCGAAATTGCGGCGCAGCTGGCTGGAGTTGGCCGCTTCGCGCAACAGATCGAGCTCGTCGTAGATGGTTTTTTCGTAATCGGCAACGACATCGACCGGGTGCAGCAGGCGCGCATCAGCGGAAACCCGTTCGGCAATTTTCGCCAGAATAAACAGCCATGCGAGGTCCGAGCCGATGATCGGCTTCAAGCCGGGGCGGACGACTTTCACCACCACTTCTTCACCGGTTTTCAGACGCGCAGCATGCACCTGAGCCACCGACGCCGATGCGAGCGGTGCGATGTCGAAGCGGCTGAAAACCTCGCTGATCTTCGCGCCCAGCTGCGATTCGATGAGCGCGACCGCCTTGGCAGAATCGAACGGGGGCACGCGGTCCTGAAGCATCATCAGCTCGTCGGCGACGTCTTCAGGGAGCAGATCGCGACGGGTGGACAGCAGTTGCCCGAACTTGATGAAAATCGGGCCCAGGTCCTGCAGCGCCAACCGCAAACGCGCACCCCGGGTCAGTTCGTTCTTGCGACGAGGGAGCCAGCGCCACGGCAGTACGAAGCGCACCGCCAGAAGCCACCACGGCAAGGGGAGGGCGAATATCAGGTCATCGAGGCGGTAACGGATTACGACACGCTGGATGCGAAACAGGCGGCGGACGGCAAGCAGGCTCATGCGTTATCGCTGGATTTGAGAGAGTGGGCCAGACGCTCGAAGCGGGCTTCGAGGCGTTCCAGGTCTTGTTGGGTCTGATCCAGTTCAGCGAAGCGGGCTTCGGCCTCGCGTTTACCGACCAGCGTGCGTGACTCTTCGGCAAGGTATTCAGCCAGGTTGTTGCTGAGACTGGCCACGCTTTCATGGGTCCAGCGGGCGCTGTTGCGCACATGGCCACCAATCAGCGGTGCCGCGACCGGGCCCAGCCAGCGCTGCAGCTCATATTCCCAGTCAAGGTCCAGGTCCTGCAATACACCCACCAGCTCAAGCAGTACGCCGCTTTCGCCGTCCAGGTCGACTTCCGGGCTATGCAACACAGCGTTCTTGTCTTTACTCAGCGCCAGTCGCATCAGGCTCGCAGCGGGTGCCCGCAGCGTCACATCAGCGCCGCCTTCCCAATGGGCGGCGAGCATCAGGCCATCATCGCCGGGCAGCACGTGCAGACGAAACGCCGGGCGGGTGCACTCGATGGCGATGACCTTGCCGCTCAGCCTGTCCAGGCGCGGCAAAGCCGTGCTGTCCAGGCGCAGCACGCGATTGATGCCGTGTTCGGCACTGGCGAGCAAGCCGTTGATCAGCATCAGGGCTTGATGCCTCGGTGCAGAGCAACGATGCCAGAGGTCATGTTGTGGTAGGTCACGCGGTCAAAGCCCGCCTGAACCATCATCGACTTCAGTGTTTCCTGATCAGGGTGCATGCGGATGGACTCCGCCAGATAGCGGTAGCTTTCCGAGTCGTTGGTGATCAGTTTGCCGGCCAGCGGCATGAACGCGAACGAATAGGCATCGTAGATCTTGGACATCACCTTGCTGGTCGGTTTGGAGAATTCCAGCACCAGCAAACGGCCGCCCGGCTTGAGCACGCGCAACATCGAGCGGATGGCGTCTTCTTTGTGCGTCACATTGCGCAGGCCGAAGGCAATGGTCACGCAATCGAAATGATTGTCGGGGAATGGCAGCTTTTCAGCGTCGGCCTGGACGAACTTGATGTTGCCGGCCACACCGCGATCCAGCAGCCGGTCGCGACCGACCTTGAGCATCGAAGCATTGATGTCAGCCAGTACGACTTCGCCAGTCGGCCCCACCAGGTGCGAAAACTTCTTCGCCAGATCCCCGGTGCCGCCTGCGATGTCGAGCACGCGGTTGCCGCTGCGAACACCGGACAGCTCGATGGTGAAGCGCTTCCAGAGGCGATGCATGCCGCCGGACAGCACGTCGTTCATCAGGTCATATTTGGCCGCGACGGAGTGGAACACCTCGGCGACTTTCTCGGCCTTCTGGCTTTCCGGTACGTTTTTGTATCCGAAGTGGGTGGTGGGTTCGGCATCGCTGCCTTTGCGCGGATCATTCATATCGCTGTCACCGGAATAAAGTGGCGCCATTCTAATCGTCAGGGCTGGCTTTGTCTTGACAAGGCTCACGGCGAACAGTTTCTTCACAAGAGGCCGCTGGTATAGTGCGCCGACGATTCAAGCCGAAACAGGAGCCTTTAAGTGGCCAGAATTACCGTGGAACGCCCGCACACGCTGGGAAAGGAAAAGGCCCGCGAGAAGGCTGAGATCATGCTGCAGAAGCTGTCTGACAAATACGGCATTGAGCACGAATGGACAGGCGATACGGTTGCGCTGGAAGGCAAGGGCGCCAAGGGCACCGTCGACGTCGAAGACACGCTGGTGCGGGTGACGATCGAACTCAACTTCTTCCTCTCTGCCATGAGCGGTTCGATTCAAACGGAAGTTGAGCGGCAACTGGACAAGGTGCTGACCGCCTGAGGGGCCGCAAGCAATAGATCCCCCGTCTGAATCACTGCCGACGTCACGCGGCGTCTGCCGCCGCAACGACGTCTTTCGCCTCAATAACGTCTGGCGGTGCAACGACGTCTGTCGCCGCAATAACGTCTGCCGCCCCAACGACGTCTGTCGTCGCAATAACGTCTGCCGCCGCAACGACGTCTGACGCCTCAATAACGTCTGTCGCCGCAATAACGTCTGGTCGTGCGCAAATCTGTAGGAGCCGGCTTGCTGGCGAATGCGTTTTGTCAGTCAGCATCGCTTCGTCAGACATACCGGTTCGCCAGCAAGCCGGTTCCTACAGTCGCGGGTTGTCGCGAATTACAGGGAATTCAACACGGTCAGTCAGAGCATCAGCTTGATGACTTGCTCGGAAGGATCGCGGGATTTGCCGGCGGCTTTGAGGTCGGCCAAGTATTCGTCCCACAGTTGCGTCTGACGTCGCGCCAGTTGCTCCAGGTATTCCCAGGTGAACAAGCCGCTGTCATGACCGTCATCAAAAGTCAGCTTCAGCGCGTACTGGCCGGCGGGTTCGACTTTGAGAAGCCCGACGCCCAACTTGCCGAATTGCAGAATCGGATTGCCATGGCCCTGAACCTCCGCCGAGGGGGAGTGCACCCGCAGGAATTCGGCTGGCAAGCGGTATTCCTCGTCCGTCCCGTATTTCAGACTGAGGACCTTCGAGGCTTTATGCAGCTGGATAGCGGTGGGAATTCTCGACATGGGGCTAGGCCTTGGACCGTTGGTGAAACGCTGCTGTGTCCGCCGCGACCATGCGGCGAGGCGCCAGACCCTGACCGTCTAGCGGATAACGCTGCGAACTGCCGGACATTATGCTGCAAAACCTGTAGGAGCCGGCTTGCTGGCGAAAGCGGCCTGCCAGACGCAGATGATCGCCTGAGAGACTGCGTTCGCCAGCAAGCCGGCTCCTACAAAGTCGGGTTGCAGCGCGTTAGAGGATATAACGCGACAGATCTTCGTCTTCCGCCAGCTCACCCAGGTGGCTGTTGACGTACTCGGCATCGATCTGGATCGTCCCGCCATCCTGCGCGCCTGCCAAGTCACCGGCACTGAACGAAACCTCCTCCAGCAACCGCTCCAGCAGCGTGTGCAAGCGACGAGCACCGATGTTCTCGGTCTTCTCGTTGACCTGCCAGGCAATTTCGGCCAGACGCTTGATGCCATCCGGCAAGAACGCAATGTTAAGGCCTTCGGTCTTCAGCAGCTCGCGGTACTGCTCGGTCAGAGACGCGTGCGGCTCGCTGAGAATACGTTCGAAATCCTGCGGGGTCAGCGCTTTGAGCTCGACGCGGATCGGCAGACGACCCTGCAACTCAGGCACCAGATCGCTTGGCTTGCTCAGATGGAACGCACCGGATGCGATGAACAGGATATGGTCGGTCTTGACCATGCCCAGCTTGGTGTTGACGGTGCAGCCTTCGATCAACGGCAGCAAGTCGCGCTGCACACCTTCGCGGGACACGTCGGCGCCGCCGACATTGCCGCGCTTGGCCACTTTGTCGATCTCGTCGATGAACACGATGCCGTGCTGCTCGACCGCTTCCAGTGCCTTGCCTTTGAGCTCCTCGTCATTGACCAGGCGGCTCGCTTCTTCATCGCGAACCATTTTCAGGGCGTCTTTGATCTTGAGCTTGCGGCTCTTTTTCTTGCCCTTGCCCATGTTGGCAAACAGACTCTGCAACTGGTTGGTCATTTCCTCCATGCCCGGCGGCGCAGAGATGTCGACGCCGCCCATTTCAGCGACTTCGATTTCGATTTCCTTGTCGTCCAGCTGACCCTCACGCAGACGCTTGCGGAACAGCTGTCGGGTGTTGGAATCGCTGCCCGATGTTGACTCCTCGCTGAAGCCCGCGCGTGCAGGCGGCAGGAGTGCATCGAGAATGCGGTCTTCGGCAGCGTCTTCGGCGCGATGACGCACCTTGGTGATTTCCTGTTCGCGTAGCAACTTCATTGCAGCGTCGGCCAGATCGCGGATGATCGACTCGACGTCACGGCCTACATAACCGACCTCAGTGAACTTGGTCGCTTCAACCTTGATGAACGGGGCGTTGGCGAGCTTGGCCAAACGACGGGCGATCTCGGTTTTACCAACGCCTGTCGGGCCGATCATCAGAATGTTTTTGGGCGTTACTTCGACGCGCAGCTCTTCGGGCAGCTGCATGCGGCGCCAGCGGTTACGCAGGGCGATGGCGACGGCGCGCTTGGCATCGTCCTGGCCGATGATATGGCGGTTAAGTTCGTGGACGATTTCGCGGGGAGTCATGGACATGGTTTTCAACGGTCCTCGGCGCTAGGCAAGGCGGGCAGGCTGCAGTGAATGGCGGCCATGCCCGGCGGCTTACTCGGCGAGGTCCTGCTCCTCAATAGTGATGTTGTGGTTGGTAAAGACGCAGATGTCGCCGGCGATATGCAGGGCGGTTTCGGCGATTTCCCGGGCAGACAGTTCGGTCTTCAGCAGCAGAGCACGAGCAGCAGCCTGGGCAAACGCGCCGCCGGAGCCCATGGCGATCAGGCCGTCTTCGGGCTCAACCACGTCACCGTTACCGGTAATGATCAACGACGCGTCCTTGTTGGCAACGGCCAGCATGGCTTCGAGGCGGCTGAGCGAACGGTCGGTCCGCCAGTCCTTCGCCAGTTCGACGGCGGCGCGCACAAGGTGGCCCTGGTGTTTTTCAAGCTGGGCTTCGAAACGCTCGAACAGGGTGAATGCGTCAGCGGTGGCGCCTGCGAATCCGGCGATGACCTGGCCGTGGTAAAGGCGCCGGACTTTCTTGGCGTTGCCTTTCATGACGGTATTGCCCAGGGAAACCTGGCCGTCACCGGCCATGACGACTTTGCCTTGGCGGCGCACTGAAACGATGGTGGTCAAGGGGAGAGTCTCCACGCTGCGGGGCGAAAATGCCCTGATGGAAACTCATATGGGGGTGGGGGCGGTTATTTCAACCATGGAGTGGGTTGAGGGATGAATGGCGTTGCCTATCACTGCGTGATCGTTCCACGCAGAGCGTGGGAACGATCAATCAACGATTAGCGCAAGTATCAGGCGTTACCGAGCCTGGCGCTGTTGCAGCAACAGGTTGCTGAATCCGCCGCCCGCCAGTTGCTTTTGCGCCGTGGTCAGCTGTTCACGATTGCTGAACGGGCCGACCAGAACGCGGTACCAGGTCTCATCCTTGACCGTGCCCGACTCTACCGTCGCGGCCTGGCCCAGCAGGATGATCTGCGCACGCACCTTTTCGGCGTCGGCCTGTTTGCGGAACGAGCCCGCTTGCAGGAAGAACGTTGTCACCGCCGCAGGCTTGGCCACCGGAGGTGCAGGCGGAGGCGTCAAGCCGCTAAGCGCAGCCTGAGCGCGAGCGGTGTCAATCTTGGCGGCCTGTTCAGGCGAAACCGGAGTGCTCGGCGCAACCACCGGTGGCGTCTTCTCCGGCACCGCTTCGTTCGGCACGATGACTTCCGACTCAGGCAGCAGCGTGTAGAAGTCGTACTTGGGCTTCACCGGAGCGGTCGGGCTCGGCGGCGTCTTGTTCGCTTCGGCGATTTTCGCGGCCTTGGCTTCAGCCTTGACGCGCTTGATGTCGTCGCCACTGCCGGGTTCGAGTTTCATCAGGAAAACGACGAAAGCGCCGACGGTCAAGCCGATCGCCATCCACACCCAGCCTGGAATCGGCGTCTTCGCGGGAGCCTGATACCGGCTGGCGCCGCGCTTGGGAGCAGGTTTCTTTTTAACGGCCAACTTACATACGCTCCAGAGTGTCCAGACCCAACAACTGCAGGCCTTGCTTGAGGGTGCGACCGGTCAGGGCGGCGAGGCGCAAACGACTTTGCTGTTGCTCAGGGTTCTCTGCCGCCAGAATCGGGCAATTCTCGTAAAAGCTGGAAAACAGACCGGCGAGGTCATACAGGTACGCGCAGAGCACATGAGGCGTGCCCTTGTCGGCGACAGTGTTGAGGGTTTCGCCAAACTGCGCCAGACGTGCGGCGAGGTCTTGCTCTTGCGGCGCATCCAGGAGGATCCGTCCCTGGCTCGCGTCGAAGCTTTCGCCTTTTTCTTCCAGCTTGCGGAATACGCCGGCCACGCGGGTATAGGCATACAGCAAATACGGCGCAGTGTTGCCTTCGAAGCTCAGCATCTGGTCGAAGTTGAAGCTGTAGTCGCTGGCGCGATGCTTGGACAAGTCCGCATATTTAACGGCGCTGATGCCCACGGCTTTGGCGATTACGCGCAACTCTTCCTCGGCGACGTCCGGGTTCTTCTCTTTGACCAGCGCGTAGGCGCGCTCTTCGGCTTCGTCGAGCAGGTCGACTAGCTTGACCGTGCCGCCATCGCGGGTCTTGAACGGCCGGCCATCGGCGCCGTTCATGGTGCCGAAGCCCATGTGCTCCATTTGCATGCCATTGGTGACAAAACCGGCACGGCGGGCGACTTCAAACACTTGCTGGAAATGTAGCGCCTGACGCTGGTCGACGAAATACAGCACTCGATCGGCTTTCAACACATTGCTGCGATAGCGGATGGCTGCCAGGTCCGTGGTGGCATAGAGATAACCGCCGCCGGCCTTTTGCACGATCACCGGAAGCGGTGTGCCCTCGGCGGTTTTGAATTCTTCAAGGAACACGCACTGCGCACCGTTGCTCTCGACCAGAAGCCCGGTCTTCTTCAGATCGGCCACGACATTGGCGAGGTCGTCGTTGTAGGCACTTTCGCCCATGACGTCCTTCGGCGTGAGTTTGACGTTGAGGCGCTCGTACACTTCCTGGCAGTGCGAGAGGGAAATGTCCTTGAAGCGGGTCCACAGGCTCAGGCACTCGGCGTCGCCCGCTTGCAACTTGACCACCAGGCCGCGCGCACGCTCGGCAAATTCCTCGGATGCGTCGAAGCGACCCTTGGCGGCGCGGTAGAAGTCTTCGAGGTCGGACAGCTCATCGCTGGTCGCCGGCGTTTCCTGCAGGTAGGCCAGCAGCATGCCGAACTGAGTGCCCCAGTCGCCCACATGGTTCTGCCGGATCACGGTGTCGCCCAGAAACTCGAGGACACTGGCAACGCCGTCGCCGATGATGGTCGAACGCAAGTGGCCCACGTGCATTTCTTTGGCCAGGTTCGGCGCGGACAGATCGACGACGACCCGCTGGGCAGCACCAGCCTTGCGCACGGACAGCGTTTCGTCCGCCAAGGCCTGATCAAGGCGTGTGGCCAACGCCTGCGTGTTCTGGAAGAAATTAAGGAAGCCGGGGCCGGCGATATCAACCCGTGTGACCTGCTCGTCGGCAGGCAGCGCGGCAACGATCTTTTCAGCCAGATCGCGCGGTTTAAGGCCGGCAGGTTTGGCCAGCATCATCGCAATGTTACTGGCGAAGTCGCCGTTCTTTTTGTCCTTGGCGTTCTCCACCTGAATCGCCGGCGTCAGCCCTTCCGGCAAGACGCCATCGGTGACGAGTTGGCTCAGAGCTTGTTGAATCAGCTGGCGAATGGTGTCTTTCATGGTGCTCTCTTTCGACCGCAAGCGCGGCAGCGCCTGGATGCGCGGGTGGAAAAACTGGGCATTATCCGTGGCCGGGGCCCCCTTGCCAACCGCGTTGGATGTGCGGTCTGGGGATCCGGGTCAATAAAGATCCACCGGGTCGACATCCAGTGACCATCTCACCTGTCGCCCGCTTGGCATGTTTTCCAGTGCCAGCAGCCAGGTCGCGAGCAGCTTGTGCAGGGGTGCGCGGGCGTTGGCTTGAACCAGCAACTGGGCGCGATAGCGCCCGGCGCGTCGCTCCATGGGGGCTGGAACCGGCCCCAGTAATTCGATGCCACCCAGTGCCATGTCCTTGAGCAAGCGCTCGGCTTCGCTGCAGGCTTCGTCCAGAAAACCCTCGGCCTGGCCTGGCTTGTGCGCCTCTGCGCGCAGCAATGCCAAGTGCGAAAAGGGCGGCAGCCCTGCGGCGCGTCGTTCGCTGAGGGCCTGCTCGGCAAAGGCGAAATAGCCCTGCTCGGTGAGCTGGATCAGCAGGGGGTGGTCAGCCAAATGGGTCTGGATGATGACTTTACCCGGCTCGTCTGCGCGACCAGCCCGGCCTGCAACCTGCACAATCAGCTGGGCCATGCGCTCGCTGGCGCGAAAGTCGCCCGAAAACAGTCCGCCGTCGGCGTCCAGAATCGACACCAGGGTTACGCGGGGGAAATGATGCCCTTTTGCGAGCATTTGGGTGCCCACCAAAATGCATGGCTGACCCTTCTGGATGGTGGCAAACAGTTGATTCATCGCGTCCTTGCGAGAGGTGCTGTCCCGGTCCACGCGCAGCACGGGGAAGTCCGGAAACAGTATCGCCAGTCGCTCTTCGGCGCGCTCGGTACCCGCACCCACAGGGCGCAGATCGACCTTGCCACACGCCGGGCAGTTGCGCGGCACGCGTTCGACATGCCCGCAGTGGTGGCAACGCAGCTCGCCCGAGCGTTGATGCACCGTCATGCGCGCGTCGCAGCGCGTGCATTCCGATAGCCAGCCACAGTCATGGCACAGCAGCGTCGGCGCAAAGCCGCGACGGTTGAGGAACACCAGCACCTGCTGGCCTGCTGCCAGGGTCTGGCCGATGGCTTGCTGCATGGGGCCCGATATGCCGCTGTCCAGAGGACGGCTTTTTACATCCAGGCGCAGGAAGCGTGGCTGCTGAGCCCCGCCTGCACGCTCGTTCAAACGCAGGAGCGCGTACCGCCCGGTGTAAGCGTTGTGCAGGCTCTCCAGCGACGGTGTGGCCGAGCCGAGGACAATGGGAATGTCTTCCTGACGCGCCCTTACCAGCGCCAGATCACGGGCGTGATAGCGCAGGCCTTCCTGCTGTTTATACGAGCCGTCGTGTTCCTCATCGATGATGATCAGCCCCGGGTTTTTCATCGGGGTGAACAGCGCCGAGCGGGTGCCGATGATGATGTCGGCTTCGCCATCGCGGGCCGCCAGCCAGGCATCCAGTCGATCGCGATCATTGACGGCAGAGTGCAGCAGCGCGATGCGTGCGTTGAATCGTTGCTCGAAACGCGCAAGGGTCTGCGGGCCCAGGTTGATTTCAGGAATCAGCACCAACGCCTGTTTGCCTGCTTCCAGCGTCTCGCGGATGAGTTGCAGGTAAACCTCGGTCTTGCCGCTGCCCGTCACGCCTGCCAGCAAAGACGCATGAAAACTGCCGAATCCTGAGCGAATAGCCTCATAAGCGGCGCGCTGTTCGGTATTGAGCGGAAGCTCCGGCTGCGCCAGCCAGTGTTCGTGCCGCTCCACCGGAGCATGACCGCGCACCTCGACGGTCACCAGGGCCTTGGCGAGCAGTAGATTGAGGCTCTCGCGGTTGAGCATCAGTTTGCTCAAGAGTTGGTGGGCCACCCCATGCGGGTGCTGGGCCAGCGTGCGCAGCGCCTCTTTTTGCTTCGGTGCGCGGGCAATGCGCGGATCATCGATGCTGGCGTCTGGCGCGACCTGCCAGAAGCGGTCCTGCCGTGCTTCCGCAGGCTCGCCCTGACGCAGCAGCACGGGCAGCGCCCAGCTTAGTGTGTCGCCGAGGCTGTGCTGGTAGTACTGCGCCGTCCACAGACAGAGCTTGAAGAGCGCGGGCGGCAGCGGCGGTTCGCTGTCGAGCACGGCGATGGCGGGTTTGAGTTTGTCGGCCGGCACATCGCTTTTGTCGACGACTTCCACCAGCACACCGATCATCTCCCGACGGCCGAAGGGCACCCTCAGGCGCATTCCCGGCTGCAGTGCACTGCGCGCAACACCTGCGGGAGCGAGGTAGTCGAACAGGCGACGCAGCGGCGAGGGCAGGGCGAGGCGCAAGATGGCGTCGGGCACGCGGGGGATATCCTGTTACGGGGTATGACGAAGGGCGCGATCTTAGCAGACGGCCGGCCTCAACGTTCCCTTGCGTGGTTGGCAATGTCTGTTAATATGCGCGGCCTAATTCCGTGCGGTATTCAACAATAGTGTTGGGTGGCGGCACGATAGCCCGAGGAAATACCGATGAAATCCGATATCCATCCAGTTTACGAAGCCATTGACGCAACCTGCAGCTGCGGCAATGTCATCAAAACCCGTTCCACACTGGCCAAGCCTCTGAGCCTGGACGTGTGCAACGAGTGCCACCCGTTCTACACCGGCAAGCAAAAAACTCTGGACGTCGGCGGTCGTGTCGACAAGTTCAAGTCGCGTTTCGGTGCGTTCGGTCCAACCAAAGCTCCTGCTGCTGCAGAGTAAGGTTGGCCGTTCTGGAGTTACCAGTGCGTTTCTCCAGGCTGCTTGAAAAGGCGTCCCTCGCGGGCGCCTTTTTTATGTCTGCGTTTTGGCTTTCCACAGCCCAGGCGCTGTGTCCGGCGCCACCTTCGTTGCCCGTGGTCAGCGTGCAGCGAGTGGTTGATGGCGACACGTTGCGCCTCGGTGATGGCCGCAGCGTTCGCATGATTGGCCTGAACACACCCGAAACCGGCAAAAAAGGTCAGGCCGCCGAACCTTTCGCCGAAGCCGCCAAGCGTCGCTTGCAGGCGCTGGTAGACGCTAGCGACGGACAGGTCAGGCTGCGTGTGGGCGAGCAGCCGGCCGATCACTACGGCCGCACGCTGGCCAACGTGTATGGGCACGATAACGCCAATTTCGAAGCGCAACTTCTCTCGGAAGGGCTGGGCTACCTCGTCGCGGTGTCTCCGAACGTCGCCCTGGTGAATTGCCAGAAGGCTGCAGAGCAGTCAGCTCGTCAGGCCCGCCTTGGTCTTTGGCGCAACTCGCCGGTCGTGCCGGTCGAGCGCGTCAACAGCGGCGGCTTTGCAGTGCTCAGCGGCCGCGTGACAGAGGTGCAGCGCAATGGCGGCGGCGTATGGATCGAGTTCGGCAACTCTGTGGTGCTTCGCATCGCCCCCAAGCTGGTCGGCCAGTTTGATGTCCCTGCCATCCAGCGCCTTAAAGGGCAACAGGTCGAAGCGCGGGGCTGGGTCGTTGATCGATCCCGTCGCGGCGGTCTGAAGTCAGGCCAGCCACGCTGGATGATGCCAATCACTCATCCGGTCATGCTGGATACAATCAATAACTAAATTGTAGACACTTACAAGCCGGATTGTGGACTCGCTAAGCCGCGTATTCTGCGGTTCTACGCTGAAAGTCGTAGATGCGGCCTCTTGACACAGGTGACCCGCCAGTCTTGTTAGGACTTTATGACTTGCGTATGCTCGGCGGTCCGTCTGTCCAACACCAAAAAGCGGAATGCCCCCATGTCAGATTTGAAAACTGCCGCTCTCGAATATCACGCCCATCCGCGTCCCGGGAAACTCAGCGTCGAGCTCACCAAAGCCACCGCCACTGCTCGCGATCTGTCGCTGGCCTACAGCCCGGGTGTGGCTGAGCCGGTCCGCGAAATCGGTCGCGATCCGGAGCTTGCCTACAAGTACACCGGCAAAGGCAATCTGGTAGCGGTCATCTCTGATGGCACTGCAATTCTGGGGCTGGGTAACCTTGGTCCGCTCGCGTCCAAGCCAGTCATGGAAGGCAAGGGGGTGCTGTTCAAGCGCTTTGCCGGTATCGACGTGTTCGACATCGAAGTCGACTCTGAAAGCCCGCAGGCCTTCATCGACACCGTGCGCCGCATTTCCATCACCTTTGGTGGCATCAATCTGGAAGACATCAAGGCACCTGAGTGCTTTGAGATCGAAAAAGCGCTGATCGAACAGTGCGACATTCCGGTATTCCACGATGATCAGCACGGTACCGCGATCGTCACCGCGGCCGGCATGATCAACGCCCTGGAAATCGCTGGTAAAACCCTGGAAGCGGCAAAGATCGTCTGCCTGGGCGCTGGTGCTGCGGCCATTTCCTGCATGAAGCTGCTGGTGAGCATGGGCGCGAAGATCGAAAATATCTTCATGATCGATCGCAGCGGCGTCGTTCACGACGGCCGGACCGACCTGAACCAGTACAAGGCCCAGTTCGCCCACTCCACCGACAAGCGCACGCTGGCCGATGCACTGGAAGGCGCTGACGTATTCGTCGGCCTGTCCGGTCCGAACCTGCTGAGCGCTGAAGGCCTGAAGTCGATGGCAGCCAACCCGATCGTGTTCGCCTGTTCGAACCCGGATCCGGAAATTTCGCCAGAGCTGGCCCACGCCACGCGCGATGACGTCATCATGGCGACCGGTCGTTCGGACTACCCTAATCAGGTCAACAACGTGTTGGGCTTCCCGTTCATCTTCCGTGGCGCATTGGACGTTCGTGCCAAACGCATCAACGAAGAGATGAAAATCGCCGCGGCCAACGCCCTGCGTGAGCTGGCCAAGCTGCCGGTTCCTCAGGAAGTATGCGATGCCTACGGCGGCATCGCCCTGGAATTCGGCCGTGAGTACATCATTCCAAAACCGCTGGATGTGCGCCTGCTGACCGTTGTTTCCGATGCCGTTGCAAAAGCTGCCATCGAAAGCGGCGTCGCAACCCTGCCGTATCCAAAGCACTACCCGCTGAAGAGCGTGGATGATGTGTTCAACGGCTGATAGCCAAGCGGCGTAAAAAAAAGCGCTGCGCAGATGCAGGGCTTTTTTGTGGTCGCTGGTTTTGCGTCGCCGGGGTGCTCGGACCTTGCCCCGGCAATCGTAGGAGCCGGCTTGCTGGCGAACCAGTCGTGTCAGCCTACGCGTTTATCGCTGACCCACCGCCTTCGCCAGCAAGCCGGCTCCTACAGATTGGTGTGTATATCCTGCTGACGGGAGCGTAGAGGCCGACGCAAAACTGTAGGAGCGCGCTTGCCCGCGATGGCGGTGGGTCGGCGAAGTTACTATTAGCTGCCCCGACGCTTCGCCGGCAAGCCGGCTCCTGCGGAGGGTGCGTCGCGCCGAGATCGTCGGCGTGCCACTTCAACGGCTATTGGCTGAGCGGCATAAAAAAGCCCTGCACAGCTGCAGGGCTTTTTTGTCACAACGCTCTATTCCATGATTAGAACAGATCGATCGGGGCCGATTCGTCCGCTGGCAGTGGGCTGCCTGGAGGAGGGCTGCCACCGAGTTCGTTGACGCTGGGCGGGGTGTCCTCGCTCTTGAACAGCTCGAAGAACGCACCGGGCGTGCTTGGCGTTGCGGAGCGGCCGCTGATCGGGTCGATACGCAGGCTGAGGATACCGTCCGGCTCGGCCTGGACATGAGGCGGTTTGTCTTTCAGTGCAGCGCTCATGTACTTCATCCAGATCGGCAGCGCGACGGTGCCACCGAACTCATGGCGCCCCAGACTTTCCGGCTGATCGAAGCCGGTCCACACCGTAGTCACGTAATCAGCGTTGTAGCCGGTGAACCACGCATCCTTCGAGTCGTTGGTTGTACCCGTTTTACCAGCAATATCCGGACGATTCATTGCCAGTGCGCGGCGACCGGTACCCCGCTTGATCACGTCCTGCAGCATGCTGTTGAGGATGTACGTTGTGCGGCCGTCAACAATCCGTTCCGCCACCACAGGTGCAGGTGCGCCGCCCGGGGCATCCAGGGCGTTCGGTACGGCGTTGGCGGTCAGTGGCGGTGTTTCCGGGGCTGCGTACGTCGACGCGCTGCTGATTGCAGCTTCGCTGACGGCTTTGGGGTTCGGGTCGTTGGCCGGGACGGTCGGCGGATTGGCGACGAACAGCGTTTTGCCCTCTCGGTCTTCGATCTTCTGGATAAGGTACGGGCTGATCTTGTAACCGCCATTGGCGAACGCGCTCCAGCCGCTGACGACTTCCATTGGCGTCAGGGTTGCGGTGCCCAGTGCGAGGGACAGGTTGGGCGGCAGGTCCTGCTTGTTGAAGCCAAACCGGGTGATGTAATTGATCGCAGTGTTGACGCCCAGGCTTTGCAGCAGGCGGATCGACACCAGGTTGCGCGACTTGTACAGCGCTTCACGCAGGCGGATCGGGCCCAGGAAGGTGCCGGTGTCATTCTTGGGGCGCCACACTTTGTCGATGGCTTCGTCGACAAATACGATCGGTGCGTCATTTACCAGGCTCGCGGCGGTGTAGCCGTTGTCCAGCGCCGCCGAATACAGGAACGGCTTGAAGCTGGAACCGGGTTGGCGCTTGGCCTGCATGGCGCGGTTGTAGTTGCTCTGCTCGAACGCAAAGCCGCCAACCAGGGCCCGTATCGCGCCGTTTTGCGGATCCAGCGAAACCAGCGCGCTCTGCGCCACGGGAAGCTGGCTGAACTTGAGCGAGTTATCCGGCTGACGCTGCAAGCGCACCAGATCGCCGACGTGTGCGACGTCTGCGGGCTGCTTGGGATTGGCGCCAACGCTGTTGGTGTTCAAAAACGCCTTGGCCCACTTCATGCTGTCCCAGGCCACGCTTTCTTCATTTTCGCCACTGCGCGTCAGCACGCGGATACCGGTTTTGTCGACCTGCGTAACGATGGCCGGCTCCAGGCCGCTGATTGGACGCTGTTTGCTCAATTCCTGCACCCAGCCGTCGCGCGTCAAACCGGGAAAACGGCTCTCCGGTCCACGGTAGCCATGGCGCTGGTCATACTCGATCAGCCCGTCCTGGACGGCCTTGTTGGCGTCTTCCTGAAGGTTGCTGGGCACGGTAGTCGTGACCCGAAAACCTTCTGTATAGGCTTCGCTGCCATAACGGCCGACCATTTCGGCTCGGGCCATTTCGGCGATGTACGGCGCGTTCACTTCCGGGCTCTGGACGTGATAGCTGGCGTTGATCGGCTCGACGAGTGCGGTCTGGTAGGTGTTCTGGTCGATTTTCCCGAGTTTGAACATGCGCCCCAGGATCCAGTCGCGGCGCTCTTTGGCACGCACCGGGTTCGCCAGTGGGTTGAATCGTGACGGCGCCTTTGGCAGGCCCGCGATCATCGCCATTTGTGCGACGCTCAGGTCACGGATGGATTTGCCGTAGTAAACCTGTGCCGCGGCCTCGATGCCGTAAGCACGGTTGCCCAGGTAGATCTTGTTGACGTACAGCTCGAGAATCTCGTCTTTCGTAAGTTGGCGCTCGATTTGCAAGGCCAAGAGAATCTCGGTGGTTTTGCGCGAAAAACTGCGCTCGCTGGTCAGGAAATAGTTTTTCGCAACCTGCATGGTGATGGTCGAGCCGCCGGACTGGATGTGACCGCTCTTGACCAACTGACTCGCCGCGCGCATCAGGCTGCTTGGGTCTACGCCATAGTGGTTTTCAAAGTTGTCGTCTTCGGCCGACAACAGGGCGTGTATGAAATTGGGCGGAATATCGGCGAAACGGATCGGAGAACGGCGCATTTCGCCAAACTCTGCGATGAGCTTGCCGTCGCTGCTGAACACCCGCAGCGGGATCTGCAGCTGAATGTTGCGCAGGGCATCGACCGAAGGCAGATTGGGCGCCAGATAAAGAAAGGCGCCGCTCAGGCCGAGCAGCAGCCCGCAGACGACCGCGACGATGGACCACCAGAAAAACTTCAGCAGGCGTATCAAGGCTTTTGGATTTCCAGAAAAAAGAATGGGTTAAGCGCAGGCATTTACAAATGAACACGCCTTGAAGCTTTGCTACACGAAAAAAACGCTGGGCATTATAAGCATTTTTCGTCGAAGAGCGTTATTTGCGCTACTGTCAAGTCAGCCGACAATGACGTGGCACCAGAAATCATCCGTAAGTGACGGAAACGCATAGGGAATCGGTTGTGTTCGAACTCTTCAGTAAGAAGGCCAACACCCTTCTAGGGATCGATATTAGCTCCACCTCGGTAAAGCTCCTTGAATTGAGTCGTTCCGGCACCCGTTACAAGGTCGAGTCTTATGCGGTCGAGCCGCTGCCTGCCAATGCGGTCGTCGAAAAGAACATCGCGGAGCTTGAAGGGGTCGGCAGTGCTTTGACGCGTTTGCTGGTAAAAGCGAAGAGTAACGTCAAAATCGCGGCGGTTGCGGTCGCTGGATCGGCTGTTATTACCAAGACGATCGAGATGGATGCGGGCCTTTCCGACGACGAGATGGAAAATCAGCTCAAGATCGAAGCCGATCAGTACATTCCCTATCCCCTTGAAGAAGTCGCTATCGATTTCGAAGTCCAGGGCTATTCGGCGCGCAATCCCGAGCGCGTTGAGGTGCTTCTGGCAGCATGTCGCAAGGAAAACGTCGAGGTCCGCGAAGCGGCGTTGGCATTGGCGGGTCTCACTGCACGCGTGGTGGATGTCGAGGCCTATGCACTGGAACGCTCGTTTGGCCTGTTGTCCGCACAGCTGGGTCAGGATCACGAGCAGTTGACGGTCGCCGTCATCGACATTGGCGCCACGATGACCACCCTCAGCGTGCTGCACAACGGCCGCATCATCTATACCCGTGAACAGTTATTTGGCGGTCGTCAGCTCACTGAAGAAATTCAGCGCCGCTATGGTTTATCGGTGAGTGAAGCCGGTCTTGCCAAAAAGCAGGGCGGACTGCCGGACGACTATGTCTCCGAAGTGCTGCAGCCCTTCAAGGATGCGGTGGTTCAACAAGTGTCCCGCTCGCTGCAGTTTTTCTTCGCGGCGGGCCAGTACAACCGCGTCGACTACATCATGCTCGCGGGAGGCACTGCCTCTATATCGGGTCTTGATCGGCTGATTCAGGAGCGTCTTGGCACACCGACGCTGGTTGCAAACCCTTTCGCTGATATGGCGCTGAGCGCCAAAGTCAACGCCGGCGCCCTCGCCAGCGACGCTCCCGCACTGATGATCGCATGCGGTCTGGCATTGAGGAGCTTCGACTGATGGCACGGATCAACTTACTACCCTGGCGCGAGCAGCAACGTGAGGCGCGCAAGAAGCGCTTTATCCTTGCGCTGGCCGGCGTATTGGTCGTCGGCGTAGGTGCCGTTCTTCTGGCTGATCAATATTTGAGCAGCGCCATCGCTCACCAGAATGCGCGCAACGAGTTCGTCAGAACCGAAATCGTTCAGCTGGACGCCCGTATCAAGGAAATCAGCGAGCTGAAGGCGCGCCGCAAGCAATTGCTGGAACGCATGAAGATCATCCAGGACCTGCAGGGCAATCGACCCATCATCGGCCGCGTATTTGACCAGCTGGCTCGCACACTGCCAGACGGCGTGTTCTTCAACGACGTAAAAATGACGGGGCAGATGATCAGCATCTCCGGTGCGGCCGAGTCCAACAACCGGGTCTCGGATCTGCTGCGTAACCTGGACGCGTCTGACTGGCTGGAGTCTCCGAGCCTGACGGAGGTCAAGGCCAATACCGCGGGCGGCGTGGATCAAACCAATACGTTCCAGTTGACGGTACGTCAGACGCAGCCGGCGGTTGAGGGGGTCAAGCCATGAACATGAATGAATGGCTGGACAGCCTGCGCAAGATCGACATCAACGATCTGGACGTCAACAACCTGGGGTCTTGGCCTGCGGCCGTAAAAACCATCGCCGGCGCTCTGCTGTTGGCGCTGGTGCTGGCAGGTGGCTATTTCTTTTACATCCAGGACATGCAGGCTCAGCTGGATCAGGCGCGCAGTGAAGAAGTAGCGCTTAAAGAGCAGTTTGCGACCAAGGCCTATCAAGCGGCGAACCTTGCGGCTTACAAGAGCCAAATGGTGGAGATGGAAAACACCTTCGGTGCGCTGCTACGTCAGTTGCCGAGCGATACCGAAGTCCCGGGCTTGCTGGAAGACATCACCCGCACCGGCCTGGGCAGCGGTCTTGAGTTCGAGGAAATCAAGCTGCTCCCCGAAGAAGCGCAGCAGTTTTATATTGAATTGCCTATCCAGATCACTGTGACCGGCAGCTATCACGACCTGGCCACCTTCGCCAGTGGGGTGGCCAGCCTGCCGCGAATCGTGACGCTGCATGACTTCGAGATCAAGCCGCTGGATGCCAAGTCCCCGGCGAAACTGCGCATGAGCATTCTGGCCAAGACCTACCGTTATAACGATAAAGGCGTTCAGAACATCGACACGAAAGGGCCTGCGAAATGAGGGCGATGCGTTGGTTGTACCTCGGCGTCACGCTGATGGGGCTCGCAGGCTGTGGCAGTTCGGATGAATTTGACGATCTGAAGCAGTACATGGGCGAGGTTCGCGCGCGTCCGGTCGGCACCATTGAGCCAATGCCCAAGTTCCGGCCATATGAAGCCTTTACCTATGCGGCGGCGAGCCTGCGCAGCCCGTTTCAGCCGCCGGTCAAAATCGATCTGGTCAACCGTCAGAGGGGCTCGCATCTGGTCCAGCCCGATCCGACCCGGGTCAAGCAGTTCCTTGAGGGCTTCAACATCGATTCCTTTGAAATGGTGGGTACGTTGAGTAACGAAAGCGGGACGTTCGCGTTGCTTCGCGGGGCGGGCGGCGTGCATAGGGTGAAAGTGGGCGATTACCTGGGCCGCAACGATGGCCGGATTACGGCAATCAGCGATTCCGCAGTTCAGGTGATGGAAATCGTGCCGGATGGTGAGGGGGCGTGGCTGGAGCGCCCGCTCAGCATCTCGCTCAAGGAACGCTCATGAAGACGGCAAGCAAGCGCAGCACCTTCGAATCTGCACAGTGGTGGAATGTGAACATGAACAGGATTCTTTCGATTATCGGCGTGTCGCTAGGGATGGCGCTGCTTTCACCGATTCTTCAGGCAGCGAACCTCAAGACGCTGGACGTAGCAGCACTGCCGGGGGATCGAGTCGAATTGAAGTTGTCCTTCGATGGCCCAGTGGCGGCGCCGCGTGGTTACACCACCGAGCAACCGGCGCGGATCGCGCTTGACCTGCCGGGTGTCACCAGCCAGTTGGCGATCAAGAGCCGTGACCTGGGTTCAGGCAATGCGCATAGCGTGGTCGTCGTCGAGGCCAAGGATCGCACGCGGGTGATCATCAACCTCACCACGCTCGCGCCGTACAGCTCTCGGGTAGAGGGCAACAACCTGTTCGTGGTCGTGGGCCAGGGTGCGGCTGCGGCGCAAGGTACACAGCCCAGTACCGCCCTGGGCGCGCCGCGGGTGAGCGTGCCCCCCGCGCAATCGAAGCCTGTTGCCCGTTCCTACGCTCCCGGCCCGCGGTCGGTGAAAAATGTCGATTTCCAACGCGGAGAGCTCGGTGAGGGCAACGTCATCATCGAACTGAGCGACACCGGTATTGCTCCGGATATTCAGGAGCAGGGCGGCAAGATTCGCGTCGACTTCGCCAAGACTCAGTTGCCGGATCCGTTGCGCGTGCGCCTCGACGTGAAGGATTTCGCCACGCCGGTGCAGTTCGTCAATTCAAGTGTCAGCGGCGACAAAGCCAGCATTTCGATCGAGCCGTCTGGCGCGTTCGATTATTCCGCCTACCAGACGGAAAACAAGCTGACCATCAGCGTGCGTCCATTGACCAACGAGGATCAGGAGCGCCGTAACTCGGAAAAACTGGTCTATACCGGCGAGAAACTGTCGCTGAATTTCCAGGACATCGATGTTCGGTCGGTTCTGCAGCTGATCGCCGATTTCACCAACCTCAATCTGGTTGCCAGTGACACGGTCCAGGGCGGTATCACCCTGCGCCTGCAAAACGTGCCGTGGGATCAGGCGCTGGATCTGGTGCTTAAAACCAAAGGCCTGGACAAGCGCAAGATCGGTAATGTTTTGCTGGTCGGGCCCGCTGATGAGATCGCCGCCCGTGAGCGTCAGGAGCTGGAGTCGCTGAAGCAGATTTCCGAGTTGGCGCCGCTGCGTCGTGAGTTGCTGCAAGTGAACTATGCCAAGGCTGCCGATATCGCCAAGCTCTTTCAGTCGGTGACCAGTGCGGAATCGAAAACCGACGAGCGCGGCTCGATCACGGTCGATGAGCGTACCAACAACATCATTGCCTACCAGACTCAGGATCGCCTGGATGAGCTGCGCCGCATCGTTTCGCAGCTGGATATCCCGGTCCGTCAGGTCATGATCGAGGCGCGCATCGTTGAAGCGAACGTCGACTATGACAAAGCTCTGGGCGTGCGCTGGGGCGGATCGAGCAACCGGGGGAATTTCACCACTGGCGGCAATGGCACAGTCACCGGCGCAGCGGCGACCAACGGACCTTATGTGGACATGGGCGTGACCGATGCCACCTCGTCGATCGGTCTGGGTTTCCTGACCAATAACACGATTCTCGATCTCGAACTGACGGCGATGGAGAAGAGCGGGAATGGCGAAGTCGTTTCGCAGCCGAAGGTGGTTACGTCGGACAAGGAAACCGCGAAAATCCTGAAAGGTACGGAGGTACCGTATCAGGAGGCCAGTTCGAGCGGCGCGACGTCGGTCTCGTTCAAAGAGGCTTCGCTGTCGCTGGAAGTAACGCCACAGATCACCCCGGATAACCGCATCATCATGGAGGTCAAGGTCACGAAGGATGAACCGGACTACGTGAACACGGTGCTCGGAGTTCCGCCCATTAAGAAAAACGAGGTCAATGCCAAGGTGTTGGTAGCCGACGGCGAGACCATAGTTATTGGCGGGGTGTTCTCCAACACGCAAAGTAAAGTCGTCGACAAGGTGCCATTTTTGGGCGATGTGCCGTATGTTGGCCGCCTTTTCCGGCGCGATGTGGTCTCGGAGTCAAAATCCGAGCTATTGGTCTTCCTCACTCCGCGTATCATGAACAACCAGGCGATTGCTGTGAGTCGTTGATTCTGTGCGAAATTTAATACTTGTGGGGCCGATGGGGGCGGGTAAGAGCACCATCGGCCGCTTGCTGGCCAAAGAGCTTCGACTGCCGTTCAAGGATTCCGACAAGGAAATCGAACTGCGAACGGGCGCCAATATCCCCTGGATCTTCGATAAAGAAGGTGAGGCAGGCTTTCGCGACCGGGAGCAGGCAATGATTGCCGAGCTCTGCGCGCTCGATGGCGTGGTGGTGGCTACCGGCGGCGGCGCGGTCATGCGCGAAGAAAACCGCCGCGCATTGCACGCCGGTGGTCGGGTGGTGTATCTGCATGCCTCGGTCGAGCAGCAAGTGGGCCGGACTTCCCGGGACCGCAACCGGCCATTGCTGCGCACCGCCGACCCCGCGCGCGTGCTGCGCGAACTGCTGGCTATCCGCGATCCGCTGTACCGGGAAATCGCCGATGTGATCATCCAAACCGATGAGCGGCCGCCCCGAATGGTGGTCATCGACATCCTTGCCCTTCTGGCCGAGCTTCCTCCCCGTTAAAGCGCAGACGGAAATGCGCTATCCTCGGCGACCATAAAAAGCGGGGTCGTGAAATGGCCTTGCGCCATAGCCAGTGTTGGCGTTTCGTGACGCACAGACACAGGCAACCAATTGTTAACAGCGTGGGGACACATGCAGACACTCAAGGTCGAGCTTGGCGAACGCAGCTACCCGATTCACATCGGCGAAGGCTTGCTGGATCAGCCCGAGTTGCTCAAGCCATACATAGCCGGGAAACAAGTGGCGATCGTTTCAAACGCCACGGTCGCTCCGCTGTACATGGAGCGCCTTACTCAATCCCTCGCCGGCTACAACGTCTTGCCGATTGTGCTTCCCGACGGCGAAGCCTTCAAAAACTGGGAAACCCTGCAAACCATTTTCGACGCGCTGCTGACTGCACGCCATGATCGTCGCACCACCGTGATTGCGTTGGGCGGTGGCGTGATCGGGGACATGGCCGGCTTCGCGGCTGCCTGTTATCAACGTGGTGTGGAGTTTATTCAGGTACCGACCACGCTGTTGTCTCAGGTAGATTCATCGGTCGGTGGTAAAACCGGCATTAATCACCCGCTCGGCAAAAACATGGTCGGCGCGTTCTACCAGCCAAATGCAGTCTTGATCGACACAGCTTCGCTGAACAGCTTGCCCGAACGGGAACTGTCGGCCGGTCTCGCCGAGGTCATCAAATACGGTCTCATCTGTGACGAACCCTTCCTGACATGGCTCGAAGAGAACGTGGACAAGCTGCGCGCGCTGGATCAGGTCGCGCTGACCACAGCCATCGAGCGTTCTTGCGCGGCCAAGGCTGCGGTGGTGGGTGCCGATGAGCGGGAATCCGGTGTGCGTGCCACACTCAACCTGGGCCACACGTTCGGCCACGCCATCGAAACGCACATGGGGTATGGGGTATGGCTGCACGGCGAGGCAGTGGCGGCAGGTACGGTAATGGCCCTTGAAATGTCCGCACGTCTGGGGTGGATCACCGAGCAAGAGCGCGACCGTGGCATCCGTATTTTTCAGCGTGCCGGTTTGCCGGTCGTTCCGCCTGAAGACATGACGCCCGAGCATTTCCTCGAGCACATGGCGGTGGACAAAAAGGTCATAGACGGTCGTCTGCGCCTGGTGCTGTTGCGTCGCATCGGCGAGGCAGTAGTGACCGACGAATATCCACAAGAAGTACTACAGGCCACACTGGTCGCGGATTACCGCGCCTTGGTGGATCAGCTTAGAGGTTAATGAGAAATCCATGACTAGTTTGCACGCCGATGAGGCCTTCCTCGGTCATTACCAGTTGAGTCATGACCCCTTTGCAACGCGGGTCCCCGGCTTCAAATTCTTCCCTGCACAGCGCAAGCCCGTGCTGGGTCAGCTGCATCATCTCGCACGCTACAGCCAGTTGCTGTTGGTGGTCACGGGCCCCCAGGGCAGCGGCAAGACGTTGCTGCGTCAGGCGCTGGTGGCGAGCACCAACAAGCAGTCAGTGCAAAGCGTCGTGGTCTCGGCACGCGGTGCAGGCGATGCGACAGGCGTGTTGCGCCAGGTTGCGCAGGCGCTGAACGTCGCACAGGCGGAAATGCGCCCGATCCTGTCACAAGTCGTGCAGCTGGCGCTGACAGGCCAGGAGGTCTACATCCTGGTGGACGATGCCGAACAACTGGGCGAATCCGCACTCGAAGCGTTGTTGGGATTGGCGGCAGGCACCCCGGAAGGGCGCCCGCATGTCTTCCTGTTCGGCGAGGCTTCGATCATTGATCGGCTGGATCAGCTGTGCGCCGAGAGCGGTACGGAGGAAGAACGCTTCCACGTTATCGAACTCGCGCCGTACACCGAAGAAGAAACCCGTGAGTATCTGGCTCAGCGTCTCGACGGCGCCGGGCAGGGCGTTGGATTGTTCAGCGCCGAGCAGATCAGCGATATCCATGAGCAGTCCGGTGGATGGCCAGGTGCGATTAATCAGGTCGCGCGCGATTCGATGATCGAAGCCATGATTGCCAGCCGCTCTGCGGTCAAGCGTCCAAGTATGGGGTTCAAGATGCCTAAGAAACACGTGTTGGCTTTGGGTGGGGTTGTTGTCGCGGCGGTCCTCGCTGCGTGGTTGATTCCAGGCCGCAGCAACGCACCCGCTACGGCGCCAGCCAACTCTCAGGCTCAACTGCCTCTGGGTCAGGGCCAGGCGCCGGCTCAACAATCGAACAACGGTGGCCCGGCGATCGAGTTCGCCGGCAATTCGCAGCCAATGCCGTTGCCGATGAACGGGAGCTCGCAACCGGTGACACGCACACCTCTGGCTGAAGCGGCGGGCTCGGGTGAAGGAGACGGTGAAGACGGCGGTGCCGCCGCCAATCAATCGCTGCAGCCGCCGACGGTAACCACCACTGCGCCACCTGCGGGTGCATCGGCAGGGCCTGCTCCAAGCATGGCGCAGCAGCCGGTTCCAGCGCCACGCCCGGCGCCCGCCGCCAAGCCTACACCTGCTCCGGCGCCCGCTCCTGCCGCCAAGCCTGCGCCTGCGCCGACTCAGGTGGCGACTGCCAAGCCTGCTCCGGCCCCGGCAGCCAAGTCTGCTGCTCCGGCAGCTGCAGCGTCTGGCGCAGCGGGCAGTGGCTGGTATTCAGGTCAGGCTCCCACCCATTACGTGGTGCAGATCCTCGGCACGAGCTCTGAAACCACTGCCCAAAGCTACGTAAAAGAGCAGGGCGCCGAGTACCGTTATTTCAAGAAAACCCTGCAGGGCAAGCCTCTGTATGTGGTGACCTACGGCAGTTTCGCTGATCGCAATGCAGCGCTCACTGCTATCAAGGCCTTGCCAGAGAAGGTTCAGGCTGGTAAACCTTGGCCTCGTACCGTCGGCAGCATCCAACAGGAACTCGCTGCCGCACGCTGATGACGCAGGGACCTTATCCGGGTCCCTCGCTTGGCTCCCCCGATTATCACGCATGAGCGTGCTGCCAATGAGCAGCGCGCCTTGCGCTGTCTGCGTCTCAGACACACATTGATCTTCGGGCTCTCATTGGTCAGACTCGCAAAAGAGCTCTGGCTAGCACGAGAATCGATATAAAACCTTTCATGAATGCGACATAAATTTGCGACAGTTCGTCGCCAAATTTGTGAGGACTTGTGTCGCTGTGTACAATGACCTCCCTTTTGCTCCCGCAAAGCCGGCGTACGTTCGGCGTGGATGGTAAATGGTTGAATTGAAAAGAAATTTGTCTCGTTAAGAGGCAGCCTGGTGAGAATGTGTCTATGAAAGCAGGTCTGTACCATCCGGAAGAATTCAAGGATAACTGTGGTTTCGGCCTGATCGCCCATATGCAAGGCGAGCCCAGTCATCACCTGTTGCAGACGGCTATCGAAGCCCTGACCTGCATGACCCACCGTGGTGGTATCAATGCCGACGGCAAGACCGGCGACGGTTGCGGTCTATTGATGCAAAAGCCCGACGCTTTCCTGCGTGCGGTGGCTACCGAGCACTTTGGTGTCGATCTGCCGCGCCAGTATTGCGCAGGCATGGTGTTCCTCAATCAGGACGACGCCAGGGCCGAAGCGGCCCGCGAGAACATGAACCGTGAAATCATGGCGGCCGGGCTGACGTTGATCGGCTGGCGTCAGGTGCCGATCGACACCAGCGTGCTGGGCCGGCTGGCGCTTGAGCGTCTGCCGAAGATCGAGCAGGTGTTCATCGGCGGTGAAGGACTCAGCGATCAGGAGTTCGCGATCAAGCTGTTCTGCGCCCGTCGCCGTTCATCGGTCGCCAACGCTGCCGACACCGACCATTACATCTGCAGCTTTTCGCACAAGACCATCATCTATAAAGGCCTGATGATGCCGCGTGATCTCACGGCATTTTTCCCGGACCTCAACGACGAACGCCTGCAAACCGCGATCTGCGTGTTTCACCAGCGTTTCTCGACCAATACCCTGCCGAAGTGGCCGCTGGCTCAGCCGTTCCGCTTCCTCGCCCACAACGGCGAAATCAATACGATCACCGGCAACCGCAACTGGGCCCAGGCCCGTCGCACCAAGTTCAGCAACGATTTGATGGACCTCGACGAACTGGGCCCGTTGGTCAACCGCGTGGGTTCCGACTCTTCGAGCATGGACAACATGCTGGAGCTGATGGTCACCGGCGGAATCGACCTGTTCCGTGGCGTGCGCATGCTCGTGCCGCCTGCGTGGCAGAACGTCGAGACCATGGACCCGGACCTGCGCGCATTTTACGAATTCAATTCCATGCACATGGAGCCGTGGGACGGCCCGGCGGGCATCGTCATGACCGAAGGCCGTCATGCGGTCTGTCTGCTCGACCGCAACGGCCTGCGCCCTGCACGCTGGGTCACGACCAAGAATGGCTATATCACTCTGGCGTCGGAAATCGGCGTCTGGAACTACAAGCCCGAGGACGTGATTGCCAAAGGCCGGGTCGGGCCGGGTCAGATCTTTGCCGTGGACACCGAAACCGGTCAGATCCTCGACACCGATGCCATCGACAGCCGTCTCAAGTCGCGCCACCCGTACAAGCAGTGGCTGCGCAAAAATGCGCTGCGCATTCAGGCGACGCTGGAAGACCACGACCACGGCTCGGCGTTTTACAACCCGGATCAGCTCAAGCAGTACATGAAAATGTTCCAGGTCACGTTCGAAGAGCGTGATCAGATCCTGCGCCCGCTGGGTGAGCAAGGTCAGGAAGCGGTCGGCTCCATGGGCGATGACACGCCAATGGCGGTGCTGTCCCGTCGCGTCCGCACGCCATACGATTATTTCCGTCAGCAGTTCGCGCAGGTCACCAACCCGCCGATCGACCCGCTGCGCGAAGCTATCGTCATGTCGCTGGAAGTCTGCCTCGGTGCCGAGCGCAATATTTTCCAGGAGTCGCCGGAGCACGCTTCTCGCGTGATTCTCAGCTCGCCGGTTGTTTCTCCGGCCAAGTGGCGCTCGCTGATGACCCTTGATCGTCCGGGCTTTGATCGTCAGATCATCGACCTGAATTACGACGAAACCATGGGCCTGGAAGCGGCCGTGCGCAACGTCGCGGATCAGGCTGAAGAAGCCGTGCGTTCGGGCAAGACCCAGATTGTCTTGAGCGACCGCCATATCGCGCCGGGCAAGTTGCCTATTCACGCGTCGCTGGCGACCGGCGCGGTGCACCACCGCCTGACCGAAAAAGGCCTGCGCTGCGACAGCAACATCCTCGTCGAGACCGCTACAGCACGCGACCCGCACCATTTCGCCGTATTGATCGGCTTCGGTGCGTCGGCGGTGTATCCGTTCTTGGCATACGAAGTGCTGGGTGACCTGATCCGCACCGGTGAAGTGCTGGGCGATCTGTACGAGGTCTTCAAGAACTACCGCAAAGGCATCACCAAGGGCCTGCTGAAAATTCTCTCGAAAATGGGGATTTCCACCGTGGCGTCGTACCGTGGCGCGCAACTGTTCGAGGCCATCGGGCTGTCCGAAGAAGTCTGCGAGCTGAGCTTCCGGGGTGTGCCAAGCCGCATCAAGGGTGCTCGTTTCGTCGACATCGAAGCTGAGCAAAAAGCGCTGGCCTTCGAAGCCTGGAGCGCGCGCAAGCCGATCCAGCAGGGCGGCCTGCTGAAGTTTGTCTATGGCGGCGAGTACCACGCCTACAACCCTGACGTGGTGGCGATGCTGCAAGCCGCCGTACAGCAGGGCGATTACAGCAAGTTCAAGGAATACACAGCGCTGGTGGACAACCGTCCCGTGTCGATGATCCGCGACCTGCTCAAGGTCAAGGAGCTTGATACACCGCTGGGCATTGATGAGATCGAGCCCCTCGAAGGCATCCTCAAGCGTTTTGACTCGGCGGGGATTTCGCTGGGCGCACTGTCGCCTGAAGCGCACGAGGCGCTGGCCGAAGCGATGAACCGTCTGGGTGCGCGCTCCAACTCTGGCGAGGGCGGCGAAGATCCGGCGCGCTACGGGACCATCCGCAGCTCCAAGATCAAACAGATCGCGACGGGTCGTTTTGGCGTGACGCCTGAATACCTGGTCAACGCCGACGTGCTGCAGATCAAGGTTGCGCAAGGCGCCAAGCCGGGCGAGGGCGGGCAATTGCCAGGCGGCAAGGTCAATGGCCTGATCGCCAAACTGCGGTATGCGGTACCGGGCGTGACGTTGATTTCGCCACCGCCGCATCACGATATCTACTCGATCGAAGACCTGTCGCAGCTGATTTTCGACCTCAAGCAGGTCAATCCGGCGGCGCTGGTTTCGGTCAAGCTGGTGGCCGAGGCAGGTGTGGGCACGATTGCGGCGGGTGTGGCCAAGGCTTACGCCGACCTGATCACAATTTCCGGCTACGACGGCGGCACCGGTGCATCTCCGCTGTCGTCGATCAAATACGCAGGTTCGCCGTGGGAAATCGGTTTGGCCGAGACCCACCAGACCCTGCGCGGCAACGACCTGCGCGGCAAAGTCCGTGTGCAAACCGACGGCGGTCTGAAAACCGGTCTCGACGTGATCAAGGCCGCCATTCTCGGCGCTGAAAGCTTCGGCTTCGGCACCGCGCCAATGATCGCGCTGGGCTGCAAATACCTGCGCATCTGCCACCTGAACAACTGCGCCACCGGCGTGGCGACGCAGAACGACAAGCTGCGCAAGGATCACTACATCGGCACCGTCGACATGGTGATCAACTTCTTCACCTACGTGGCCGAAGAAACCCGTGAGTGGCTCGCCAAGCTGGGTGTGCGTTCTCTCGAAGAGCTGATCGGGCGTACAGACCTGCTGGAAATCCTGCCGGGCGAAACCGCCAAGCAGCAGCATCTGGACCTGACGCCGCTGCTGGGCAGCGATCACATCCCGGCCGACAAACCGCAGTTCAGTCAGGTTGATCGCAACCCGCCGTTCGACAAAGGTCTGCTGGCCGAGAAAATGGTCGAGCTGGCGATCTCGGCCATTCAGGGCAAGAGCGGTGGCGACTACGAACTGGATATCTGCAACTGCGACCGCTCCATCGGCGCGCGGATTTCTGGCGAGATCGCCAAGCTGCACGGCAATCAGGGCATGAATGATGCGCCGGTGACGTTCCGCTTCAAGGGCACCGCCGGGCAGAGCTTCGGCGTGTGGAATGCCGGCGGGCTGAACATGTATCTGGAAGGCGACGCCAACGACTACGTCGGCAAAGGCATGACCGCGGGCAAGTTGGTGATCGTGCCGCCGAAAGGCAGCCCTTTCAAAACCCAGGACAGCGCGATCATCGGCAACACGTGCCTGTACGGCGCAACCGGCGGCAAATTGTTCGCGGCGGGCACGGCGGGCGAGCGTTTCGCGGTGCGCAACTCCGGCGCTCACACGGTTGTCGAGGGCACTGGCGACCATTGCTGCGAGTACATGACCGGCGGTTTCGTCTGCGTCCTCGGCAAGACCGGCTACAACTTCGGCTCTGGCATGACCGGTGGCTTCGCTTACGTGCTCGATCAGGACAACACGTTCGTTGACCGGGTCAACCACGAGCTGGTCGAAATCCAGCGCATCAGCGGTGAAGCGATGGAGGCCTATCGCAGCCATCTGGAGCGCGTGCTGGCTGAGTACGTGACGGAAACCGACAGCGAGTGGGGCCGCAATCTCTGGGAAAACCTGGATGACTATCTGCGCCGCTTCTGGCTGGTGAAGCCGAAAGCGGCGAGCTTGAAGTCACTGTTGTCCAGCACCCGCGCGAATCCGCAATAAAGCAGCCGCAAGCTGCAAGTTTGGAGCGTCAAACTTGTAGCTCGTGTACCGAATGAATTTGATTTTCTTGCAGCTTGAAGCGTGTCGCTTGAAGCTGCCGCGAAGAGGCTCCAAATGGCTGAACGTCTCAGTAACGACTTCCAGTTCATCGAAGTCGGGCGTAAAGACCCGAAAAAGAAACTGCTGCGGCAACGCAAGAAAGAGTTCGTGGAGATCTACGAACCTTTCAAACCTCAGCAGTCGGCCGATCAGGCCCACCGTTGCCTGGGTTGCGGCAACCCATATTGTGAATGGAAATGCCCTGTGCATAACTTCATTCCCAACTGGCTCAAGCTCGTCTCGGAAGGCAACATCCTGGCGGCGGCCGAGCTGTCGCACCAGACCAACACGCTGCCGGAAGTCTGCGGCCGTGTCTGTCCGCAGGACCGTCTGTGCGAAGGTGCGTGCACCCTTAACGACGGCTTCGGTGCTGTCACCATCGGGTCGGTCGAGAAATACATCACCGACACCGCATTTGCCATGGGCTGGCGCCCGGACATGTCCCGCGTCGTACCGACCGGCAAGCGCGTGGCGATCATTGGTGCAGGCCCGGCCGGCCTGGGCTGCGCCGACATTCTGGTGCGCGGAGGGGTGGCACCTGTAGTCTTCGACAAGAACCCGGAAATCGGCGGGCTGCTGACCTTTGGCATTCCCGAGTTCAAGCTTGAGAAGAGCGTATTGAGCAACCGCCGCGAAGTCTTCACCGGGATGGGTATCGAGTTCCGCCTCAATACCGAGATCGGCAAGGACATCACCGTCGAGCAGTTGCTGGAGGAGTACGACGCGGTGTTCATGGGCATGGGCACTTACACGTACATGAAAGGCGGCTTCCCTGGCGAAGACCTGCCGGGGGTGCACGACGCGCTGGATTTCCTCATCGCCAACGTCAACCGTAACCTGGGTTTTGAAAAGTCGCCGGAAGATTTCGTCGACATGAAGGGCAAGAAAGTCGTTGTACTCGGCGGTGGTGACACAGCAATGGACTGCAACCGCACCTCGATCCGTCAAGGCGCCAAGTCGGTAACCTGCGCTTATCGCCGCGATGAAGAGAACATGCCAGGTTCGCGCAAGGAAGTGAAAAACGCCAAGGAGGAAGGCGTGAAGTTTCTTTATAACCGTCAGCCTATCGCGATTGTCGGCGAAGACCGGGTCGAGGGTGTGAAGGTGGTTGAAACGCGTCTTGGCGAGCCTGACGCACGAGGCCGTCGCAGCCCCGAGCCGATCCCCGGCTCGGAAGAGATTATCCCGGCCGATGCCGTGGTCATCGCGTTCGGGTTCCGCCCGAGCCCGGCGACCTGGTTCGATCCGCAGGGTATCCAGGTCGACAGCCAGGGCCGCGTGGTAGCGCCGGAACAGGGCCAGTTCAAGCACCAGACCAGTAACCCGAAGATTTTCGCGGGCGGCGACATGGTGCGTGGATCTGACCTGGTGGTGACGGCAATCTACGAAGGCCGTAACGCCGCGGAAGGGATTCTGGATTACTTGGGCGTCTGACGACGCTGCCGTCTGTAGGAGCCGGCTTGCTGGCGAAGAAGGCCGACGCGGTTCGCCAGATGCACTGCGTCAGTTGGGTTCGCCAGCAAGCCGGTTCCTACAAAACCTACGCCGCGCATTGATGCGACAAATCGCCCCGATAAATAAAAGGCACGGCACCGACCGTGCCTTTTGCGTTGGTGTCTGAGAAAATGCCCGCACTTTTTTCCGGATACCAACATGACTGCCCTGAAGAACGACCGTTTCCTTCGCGCCCTGCTCAAGCAGCCTGTTGACGTCACTCCCGTGTGGATGATGCGCCAGGCCGGCCGCTATCTCCCCGAGTACCGCGCCAGCCGCGCCAAGGCCGGGGACTTCATGAGCCTGTGCATGAATCCGGCGTTCGCTTGTGAGGTAACCCTGCAGCCACTTGAGCGTTATCCCCTCGACGCTGCCATTTTGTTTTCAGACATTTTGACCGTGCCCGACGCCATGGGCCTGGGGCTGTATTTTGAAACCGGCGAGGGCCCGCGCTTCCGAAAAACCGTCACTACCCTGGCTGACATCGAGGCCTTGCCAATTCCTGACCCTCAGAAAGACCTGGGGTACGTCATGGACGCGGTCAGCACCATTCGCCGCGAGCTCAATGGCCGAGTGCCGCTGATTGGCTTCGCCGGCAGCCCGTGGACCCTGGCGACGTACATGGTCGAAGGCGGCTCGTCCAAAGACTTCCGCAAATCCAAAGCCATGCTCTACGACAATCCGCAGGCGATGCACTTGCTGCTCGATAAACTCGCGCAATCGGTGACGGCTTACCTCAATGGCCAGATCCTGGCAGGGGCGCAGGCGGTGCAGATCTTCGACAGTTGGGGCGGAAGCCTTTCGGCCGCGGCGTATCAGGAGTTTTCACTGGCCTATATGCGCAAAATCGTTAACGGCCTGATCCGCGAGCATGATGGCCGTAAAGTGCCGGTTATCCTGTTCACCAAAGGTGGCGGCATGTGGCTTGAAAGCATCGCCGACGCCGGCGCCGATGCTCTGGGTCTGGACTGGACCTGCGACATCGGCGAAGCCCGCCGCCGCGTTGGCAGCAAAGTCGCGTTGCAGGGCAACATGGACCCTACCGTGCTTTACGCCAACCCTCAGGCCATCCGCCAGGAAGTCTCCAACATCCTCGCCAGCTACGGCAGCGGCACTGGCCATGTCTTCAACCTCGGCCACGGGATCACGCCGGAGGTCGACCCGGCCAACGCTGGCGCCTTCATCGAAGCGGTGCACGAAATGTCGGCGAAGTATCACCAGTAAGCGGTTCCCCAACATGAAAGCGCCCGGCACATGCCGGGCGTTTTTGTATAGGGTTCAGGCTGCGGTGATCGTCGGAGCAACATACAGCGGCGTGATGGGCGGCTGCTCGCGGTGCTCGGCTTGCCAAAGGTCGTGGCTCATTTGTACCGCTAGCCAAAAGCGAGCGGTGCTTAGACCTGCGCGTTCCAGTCGTACCGCTAAATCTGGACTGATCGGCGCACGGCAGTTAATGACCCGCGACAACATCTCGCGAGAAAAATGAAGCCGCCGTGCCATTTCGGCAATCCTGATGTTCATCTCCGGTAGCATTTCCTGGATCATTTCGCCAGGGTGGGGAGGGTTGTGCATTCTCATGCAGGAACTCCTGTCAGTGGTAATCGAGATAGTCGACGAGCTCAACATCCTTCTCGATGAATCTAAAAATAATTCGCCAGTTCCCGCTCACTGATACTGACCAATACTGCGTCAAGTTGCCTTTAGTGGATGCAGTTTCAATGTGGATAAAGCCAGTTCATTAGGTCCCTCAGCGATTTCTAGCGCACCCAAAATAAATCGCAGGCGGTTCGCATGAGCCGCGCGAATCCCTTGCGTCGTTCCGGTGTGGAAAAAAGCCCTGAGGCCTTTATGTTTGAAGGTTCTGATCATAGCAGCTAAGCGTGAATTAACTGTCCACGCTTAGCTGTCAGGCGATATGGATGGGAAGGATGTGAAACGATGCCGCGATTTGTATGAAAACGCCCGCCTTCATCAGACCTGCACATTCACCGCCAACGGCTTCACTTTCGCCAGTTTCAGGGCGACGCCGAGCGCGATCAGCAACAGCAGACCAATGAAAGCGCCGATACCGTTCCAGCCCGCGTAGTGCCAGAACACGCCGCCGCCTGTCCCGGCAACGCTGGAGCCGACGTAGTAGCTGAACAGGTACAGCGACGAGGCCTGGCCTTTGGCCTTGATGGCGCGGCGGCCGATCCAGCTGCTCGCAACAGAGTGTGCGCCGAAGAAGCCGAAGGTGAACATCAGCACCCCAATGACCACGACCGCCAGGGGCGTGAACAGCGTCAGCACCACGCCGACAAGCATCAGCACAATCACCGCCCACAGCACGTTGCGCCGGCCCAGTTGGTCAGCCAGCGCACCGATCTTTGCCGAGCTGTAAATACCCGACAGGTACACGACCGAAAACAGACCCACCACAGCCTGACTCAGGTTGTACGGCTCGGCCAGCAGGCGGTAACCGATGTAGTTAAACAGCGTCACAAACGCGCCCATCAGCAGGAAGCCTTCCAGGAACAGCCACGGCAGACCGGCGTCCCGAAATTGCAGAACGAAACCTTCCAGCAGGCTGCGGCCATTGAGCGGGCGGGCGCGGAAGTTGCGCGAAGACGGCAGAATTTTCCAGAACACACAGGCCGCGCCCAGCGCGATCACGCCCATGATCAACAGCGCCGTATGCCAGCTGACGTAGTCACTCAACACCCCGGTAATCACCCGACCGCTCATTCCGCCAATCGCGTTGCCCCCGATGTAAAGCCCCATGGCCAAGCCGATGTGCTGCGGGTGAATCTCCTCACTGAGGTACGTCATGGCCACGGCAGCGAGCCCGCTTAATGACAGACCTACGAACGCACGCGTAATCAGTACGCCTTCCCACGTCGGCATCAGCGCGCTGGCGATGGTGAAAAGGGCGGCGGAAAACAAGGAAAAAACCATGACCGACTTGCGGCCGAGGCGATCGGAAACGGGGCCGGTGATCAATAGCCCGATGGCCAGCATTGCGGTAGACACTGACAGTATGAGGCTGCTCTGGGCTGCGTTGATGGAGAAGTCCCGCGAGAGCACGGGCATCATTGGTTGCACACAGTAGAGAAGGGCGAACGTCGCGAAACCGCCCGAGAAAAGGGCCAAAACGGTACGAAGGAAAGCGGGGGTGTCTTTTTCGATATACATATCACCCAGTGGGACAGCCGCTTCGACGGTATCGGCAGGCGTGGTGGCGGATGCAGCAGTATTCACGAGTGACCTCAGACAGGGAGCGGACGCAATGGCAAAAGAATATAGTCGGCTAACGATTGCTTCCAATATATTGTTCGACCTGTTTGATAGGTTTGACGACTCAATGAGGTGAGTGTGGAATTACGCCATCTGCGTTACTTCATCGCAGTTGCTGAAGAGCTGCATTTTGGTCGGGCTGCTCACGCGCTGGGCATTTCACAGCCACCGTTGAGCCAGCAGATTCAAGCGTTGGAGCAGGAGCTGGGCGCGCGTTTATTCGAGCGGACCAATCGTCGGGTCGAGCTCAGCGAAGCGGGCCGGCTTTTCCTCGACGAAGCGCGGCTGGTGCTGGCGCAGGTTGAAAAAGCGTCGGACGTGGCTCGCCGTGCACAATTGGGCGAGCTGGGCGAACTGAAAATCGGTTTCACAGCGTCCGCGCCGTTCACGTCGAGCATCCCGCAGGCGATCTTCGCGTTTCGGCAGCGCTATCCTGCTGTCCACCTGGCGCTTCAGGAAATGAGCAGCCGCGAAGTTGCCGAGCGGCTTGAAAACGAGTCGATGCAGGTCGGCATCATGCGGCCCCTGCCGTTACCGGACTCACTGGTGGCCGTGGAGTTGCTGCGCGAACCGTTGGTGGCCATCCTGCGCTCGGATCATCCGCTTGCCGAAGGTTCGGAGCGTGGTATTCATTTGCGCGAACTGGCCAGTGAACCGTTTGTGTTCTTCCCGCGCAGCTACGGCAGCGGGCTCTATGCGCAGTTGCTCGATCTGGCACGCGAAGCGGGCTTTAGCCCGTTGTTCACCCAGGAAGCGGGCGAGGCAATGACCATTATCGGGCTGGTGGCCGCAGGACTGGGTGTCACGGTGCTGCCGGCGTCTTATCAACGCATGCGTATCGATGGGGTGGTTTACCGCACGCTGCTGGATGCTCAGGCCACCTCGGCGGTGTGGCTGGTCCAGCGCAAGGATCAGAAGTCGCCGATGGCCAAGGCATTTGTCGAACTGGTGACGCGTAAGGCGGGTGACTGACCACTGAAAACAACGCTATCCATGGATGCTTGCCTGGCCCAGGCAGTCTGCCGGGCCAGGTTTTTCGGGGGGCGTCCAAGGGGCAGGCATGCTGCCGAGACGACAGGTTACTTTCGCGCCTTGCCTTCAAGCGGACTGACCACGTATTTCAGCTCGTCACTTTCCATGCTGATCCGGAAGAAGCCCTCCGACGCGTAGTCGACGAACCAGCGATCATCCAGGCTGCGCCCGTAGGGTCGCAACTGCACACCGGGATAGTCAAAACGCACTTCTTCCAGGGATGTCAGGGCAAATAACACCGCGGCGAAGAGCTCCCGTGCTTCGTGATTCGCGGGAAGCGAGGGGTCAGCCTTCCAGCGCTCCTCGCGAAGTTGCTGGCGTGCAACCAGCACGCCCTGAGGGTCCGTTAAAGTAAAACGCAGGCCCTTGCGTTCCTTCTGGATCTCCATCTTCCAGTCAAACCGTTCGCCGGCCTGGTCTCGCGTGACGTGAAGCTGCACGGGGAATTTGATATGTGGCGTCTGCGCCGGCAGCGGCGCATGGCTGACGCAGCCGCTCAGCACCAGGACGCAGACAAGGAGAAGGGTACGAATCATGGGAATTACCTTCTGGGTACCGCTAATGGTTGCAAGCGTTTAAGGTGGATATCGGCAGCTCACACCGCCGAAATCCTTGAGTGCGCACAGTTTCACCGAGTTAACCGTTGAAACAAAAGACTTGTTTACTAACCGATGTCCTATTGGAGAGTCGGCGACATCTGACATCGTTCTGCGAGGCGCCACCAGCCCAGGTGCGAACTTGATCATGACAGTCAGATTTCCAGAGAGGCTCGCCCTATTCATCGTGATTGCCTAGACTCGAGACCATTCATCGGGTCGCGGGCGATCCTTACGGCTAGACAGCAACGGGGAGTTATTGCATGCGGCGTGTGGTGTTCAATCAGAAAGGCGGTGTTGGCAAGTCCAGCATCGCCTGCAACCTGGCAGCGGTCAGTGCGCATGAAGGTTATCGAACGCTGTTGATCGATCTTGATGCCCAGGCGAATTCGACGCAGTACCTGACCGGTTTGACGGGTGACGAGATCCCCATGGGCATCGCCGACTTCTTCAAGCAAACCTTGTCCTCCGGCCCCGGCGCCAAAAAGAACCAGGTCGATATTTACGAAACACCGTTCGACAACCTTCACGTCGTGACCGCCACCGCCGAGTTGGCGGATCTTCAGCCCAAGCTCGAAGCCAAGCACAAGATCAACAAGCTGCGAAAGCTGCTGGACGAGCTGAGCGAGGATTACGACCGCATTTATCTGGACACGCCTCCCGCACTGAATTTCTACGCGGTCTCGGCGTTGATCGCAGCCGACCGTGTCCTGATCCCGTTTGATTGCGACAGTTTTTCACGACAGGCGCTGTACGGGTTGCTCAAGGAAATCGATGAGCTCAAGGAAGATCACAACGAACAGCTGGAGGTGGAAGGCATTATCGTTAACCAGTTTCAGGCACGCGCAAGTCTGCCTCAGCAGATCCTCGACGAACTGATTGCCGAGGGGCTGCCGGTGCTGCCGGTGTACCTCGGCAGTTCGATCAAGATGCGTGAATCCCACCAGGCCAATATGCCGCTGATCCACCTGGAGCCGCGGCACAAGCTGACCCAGCAGTTTGTTGAGCTGCATCACTTGCTGGAGACGGAAGCGGGCCATCGCTGATCACCCATGCACGCGATGCCGCAACGCGTCAGTCAGCTAAAGGGCATGGGCTGTCCTTGCGCGCTTTGGTCATCTGTTTGACTCGCTTGCGCGCCTTGTCGGCCATATCTTTCGGGATGTCGATGGCAGCCTCCATGTCGGCCTGTAGCTGGTCCTGACTGGCGATCAGGCGGTGGGTGCCTTCCGCACATGCACACCGCACAGCATGACCGTCCGTTGCCACGGCCACGAGGTCATCAATGAAGGTTGGATTGCCTTGCCCAATGAAACCGACCTGAGCGCACTGCTCACACCACACCGGGTCTCCCATGCGCGCCAGGCGCCGTTCCTCCCACGTTTGCGAGCCGGAGGCACTCAGCACCACGCCGCCGGTCGTTGTTGAATCGCCCTCTCTGACCACATATGTCATCGCTAGCTACTCCAGGGTACCGATAGGAGTGGCCAAGCCTAGACGCAGATTTCGACGCCTATTGACCCAAGTGACGCTTTCAGAACATGCCTACAGCATTGGCTGACATGCACTTCAATCGCTGGCGAAACGGCCTCAAAGCCCTTGGCCATTCAGCCAGGCCAGCAACTGTTGCAGCGGCATTGCGCCACTTTGTCGAGCAACCTCTCGGCCGTCCTTAAACAGAATCAGGCTCGGGATCGACCGAATTCCCAACTGAGCAGAAAGCTGTTGGTTAGCCTCACTGTCCAGCTTGGCCAGCCGCACCCGCCCGCTTAGTTGAGCCGCCGCTAGTTCAAACGTAGGCGCAAAGGACTTGCATGGGCCGCACCATTCGGCCCAGACATCGACCAGCAGAGGGAGATCGCCTTTGATCTGGCTGGCGTAGGCGGCCTGATTCAGATTGAAGGGTTTGCTCAGCAAAACAGGCTGCTTGCAACGACCGCATTTTGGCTGGTCAGCCAAACGCCCGGCGGGAATGCGATTGAGTCCATTGCAGTGTGGGCAGGGGATCAGCAAAGATTCGGACATTGTAAAAACCCTTGATAGGTAGGATGACTGCTACGTGGTGACGGTGGGCAAGGTTATCAAGCTGGCAGTTGGTTAAGACGACGGGCACTGATAAAACTGAACTGTGACCCGCTTCCAAGTCTGCGCTTGAACTTGGTTGCAAAGCGGCTGAAACCTCTGGCTTGCAAACGCAACAAACTCCCTGATTAGTCTCTGCCTGAACCTTTGGCCATAGGGCTCGAACGACGTTCTCCAAGCATGATCTATCCGAAAGTACTGCCCGATCGCCCAGCTGGTCGTCATCCCCGACCCTCGTTAGTGTCAGCGCGAGGGGTCGGTTGACGACCATGCGCAATGGCCCCTGCCATCATCATTGCCAGGGAGTCGCACATGATTAGCCAGATCCAGGCCGCTGTTGCAGCGATCGTCTCAACCAAAACGCCCGTCCTCGGCTCTGTCACCGAGGGGGCAGCAAAAACGGTGGATGAGGCCGCAAAGGCGAGTGTCGATAAGACCTCCTTTTCAACTCTCGCCGCTCAGCTCAATGAGTGCGCAGCGCGGGCGGCAAAGCGGGATGCCGGAATGACCCACGCTGAACTGGGACGATACGGGCGCACACGCATCAACGAGTTTTTGATCGAGGCCCGTGAGGCCAATAGCGGTACACGTGCGATGGAAGTACCGAAGACAAATGACCCGGAATTGCTGGACCGGGCGCGCGAGGCCAGTGCGTTCGTGACCCGAACATTGGCCGGTGACAAAAACGCCAGGAACCCGTTCGAGAACCTCTCCCGCGAGCAACTGAATTTGATCACCTTTGACGACAGTGGAGCCTTCACGCTCAACGAGCGGCGTGCAGCCTGGCAGGGCGTGCAGAAGATGGACGACCACTGGCGCTCAGTGGCAATCGGCGAGGGCGTGATGGAGCAAGCCCGGACAGGAAAAGCGTCCCGGTTTTATGACGCCACTCTGAATTACCTTAAATCGCTGCCGACCATCGAGAGGGCAGTGAGCTACCCTAAAGACGTCGAGTCGATGGTGCGGGCCAGGATGCAGTCTGACCCCACGCTGCCGAGTTTGCCGGGCGCGTTTGAGCGCGCGGCGACGAACCGCAAATTGACGCTCTACGACATCCTCGCGGGTATCTCGAACATCGCCAAAGACAAGAAAGCCGATTCGAGCACTGTCGTTACTGGCGGGAAATTTACGCCCCGCACCTCGCCGGCGCCAACGACAGCGGCGCAGACCTTCGAAAAGACCTCGGCTTCTCCAATCGATACCCAGCCTTGCGGTGCGCCGAGCCCTTCGGTACGAACGTGACAGTTTCGGCGGAGTTGATGCTGAATATTCACATCGCTCTAAAGCACCTATCCGTTCGGGTAGTTGGCATTGAGCGTAATGCCTGATTAGCTTTTTTTAGATCTAATAAAAAGGAGGATCTAAAAATGAGCACTATAAAGAAAGCTAATGTATGGCTGGCACTTTGCGCGTTAGCGATGGGGGAGCTGGTTTACGCGGCACCCAAGGTAGTAGTGAACTTCAAAAATAATACTGCTGATGACGCCTTGTACGTGCGTGACAACAGCCGTAATGACGTAGCAACTTACCTTAACGCATCGCCCAAGCCCGGAAAGGTAGTCGCGGGTGGTTCATCCAGTTTTACAGTTAGCGCAAACGGGACTTCGCCAATCACCTATGCCACCGTTCGATATCAGGCAGGGGTCAAATCCTGCCAATTTACGACCAGCTATTTGATGAGCACTACCCTGGGCGGCGTTCGTATGCCCAAGTGGAACAGGAGTGCCATTGCCAGCGGCGGGGCGATATGTGACGTCAATGTGACTTCCGTTAATTATTCAAACCACGACTGGAACGTGAGTTTCGTCATGCGCTGATCGTATCTTGGGGCTCGCACGCCTGGCCGTGCGGCCTCATTGAGGTCAGCTTCAAGAAGGAGTTTTCATGCACATAACCGTGAGTTCGTCGTCCGGCAACTTTTCTGTACCTCTTGAAGTTCCAAAAACAAATGGGATCAAGCTGCCGAGCGTGAATGCCGAAACTGAACTCCCTGTTTTGAACTCTTCGGTGACGACAGTCGAAAGCCTGTCAGTTATGGCGCGGCAACTCAGCGCCAGCGCAGATAGAGCAAGTGAGCGAGAGCTAAGTATGTCTCGGGATGAGTTGGCAGCTTATGCGGTGAAGCAACAAAGCAAATTCCTGTTTGACGGATATAAGGTCGGTAAGGCGCGGCATGATGTAGAAATGCCACAGACCGATGATCCGGATATTTTGCAACGCGCCAGGCTTGCTACGGAGTACGTCAATAGCTCAAGTCGAGGCGATACAGACCTGAAAAGCCCGTTTCCAGGGCTTTCTCGGGATCAGTTGCTATTGATTGCTTATGACGACCGTGGTGGCTATACGATCAACGAGAGGCGAGCTGCGTGGTGCTCGAGTGCTCAAATGGAATACAAATGGGCCAGCGCCGCCGTCGCTCGAAGTCAACTTGAAAGCAGCGCCACCGGCAAGGTGCCCGTATTCCTGCGGGAGGTTCTGGACTATTACAAAGCGTTGCCGATGATCGAAAAGGTCCAGGATCGGTATCCCCGCAATTACGAGGCCGAGATGGAAGCAAGAATTGCGGAAGAGGTGGCGCGCACGCCTGACAATCAAGACAAGTTGTTAACGGCAGACATGAACCTGTTCGATATCCTGGCGGCGGCGCTCGTCCCGCAAGACAAGCGCCTCAATGCCGGGGATCGCTCCAACGAAAAGCCCACTCCAGCGCAGACGCCGGCAGAGGCCGATTCGAATGCCTGAACCTGCGCCACGCCGTTGCTGCTGCGCACTTAAGACGAACAGCTGATCTCCAGATGCTTGCCCCAATCTGGCGGGCGCTGTGCGTAGCTTTCCATGCCGGGCTGCTCTTCGAACGGTTTGCACAATACCTGATGCAGGCGGCGGACTTCGCTGTAATGGCCTTGTTCAGCGGCCTCGATGGCGCGTTGGGCCAGATAGTTGCGCAGGATGTACAGCGGATTGACCGCATGCATGCGTGTGCGCCGGTCTTGCTGGCTGGACACGGGTTCGCGCGCGATGCGAGCTTTGTAGGCGTCGGCCCAGGCGTCAAAACCGAGCATGTCGACAAAGTCATCACGCAACTTGCCCACGGCGACCTCGGCTGTTTCTTCCCCCAAATGGCGGAAAAACAACGTGTAGTCGACTCCGCTGTTCTGCATCAGTTGAAGCAGGCGGGCAATCAAGTCGGCATCGTCATCTTCGGCTGTGGTCAATCCCAACCGGCGGCGCATCAGGTCAAGGTAGTGCGCCTGATAGATTGGCAGGAAAAGCTCCAGCGCCTCACGCAACGCCTCGACACTGACGAACGGGGTGAGCGCCTGGGCCAGCGCGCTCAGGTTCCACTGCCCGATAGGCACCTGATTACTGAAGGAGTAACGGCCTTCATGGTCGGAGTGGTTGCAGATGAAATGCTGGTCGAAGTCATCCAGAAACGCGAACGGCCCGAAGTCGAAGGTGATGCCCAGTATCGACATGTTGTCGGTGTTCATCACGCCGTGACAGAAACCATAAGCCTGCCACTTCGCAATGAGTTCGGCCTGACGCTCGACGATGGTGCGGAACATGGCCAGGTGGGGCTCGGGCTGCACAAGGCATTCCGGATAGTGCATGGACAGCACGTGCTCAGCCAGTTGCTTCAATTGCTCGGGTTGCTTGGTGTAGAAGAAATACTCAAGGCTACCGAAGCGCACGTGGCTTTGCGCTAGGCGCAGCACCATCGCCGCGCGCTCTTCCGTTTCGCGCCACACCGGCGTATTGGACCCGATCACACACGCGGCGCGGCTGGTCGGAATACGCAGGGCGTGCAGGGCTTCGGAAGCCAGAAACTCGCGGATCGATGAGCGCAACACCGCCCGACCGTCGCCCATGCGGGAGTAGGGCGTCTGCCCGGCACCCTTCAGATGCAGATCCCAATGCTCACCGGCATCGTTATACACCTCGCCCAGCAACAGACCACGACCGTCACCCAAGCGTGGATTGTATGAACCGAATTGATGACCGGAATACACCATCGCACGCGGTTCGGCTTCAGCCCACAGTTTGTGGCCACTGAAGAGTTCGGCAAACAGAGGCTGATCTGTCTCGGCGGGAGCCAGATCGAGCAAGCCGAGGGCCGCTTCGCTGGCGACCACCAGCCGCGGCTCGGCAATAGGCTCGGGCAGAACGGAGGTCGAAAACGCATCGCCCAGCCGGGCGAAACGATTATCGAAGGTCAGCTCATCGAGGGCTTTCATGGGATGCCTCCAACAGAATGTCCGACCATTCTGTTAGGTTTTTCCAGGTCAGTCGAGCCTGACTTCCGGCGGCTCCGGTGCGTCCTTGGGCGCAGGCGGAACGGCGGCAGGGGACGAAATGGTTTTCTGTTCGGACTCAATGGGCACCATCTTGTACTCCTGCCCCTGCATGTTCTTGAGGTAAACCTCCATCTGCCGGAACGAGATGTTGATGTGCTGCTTTTTGAATTCCTTGTTGATAAACCGGTTGATCTCGTCGAGCACCGGATTGCGGTCGCCCAGATCGCGCACATGCATGCGCAACTCGTGATCAAGAGTGCTTTCGCCAAAGTTGAGGAAGTAAACGATCGGCTCGGGCTCTTTCAATACCCGCGGGTTTTCCCGAGCGGCCTTGAGCAAGAGGTTGCGCACCAGGTCCAGGTCAGAGCCGTAGTCAACACCCAGCTTCAATGTCACACGGGTGATGGTGTCGGTCAGCGACCAGTTGATCAGTTGCCCGGTGATGAAGGTCTTGTTCGGGACAATGATGTCCTTGCGGTCGAAGTCGGTAATGGTGGTCGCGCGGATACGGATCTTGCTGACGGTGCCCGACAGATTGCCGATGGTGATGGTGTCGCCGATTCGTACCGGGCGCTCAAAGAGGATCATGATGCCGGAGATGAAGTTCGCGAAGATCTCCTGCATGCCGAAGCCCAGGCCGACCGACAGGGCGGCCACCAGCCACTGCAACTTGTCCCAGCTCACGCCAAGTGCGGAGAGCGTCGAGACAAAACCGATGCCGGCGATGGTGTACGACAGCAAGGTGGTGGTCGCGTACGAACTGCCCTGCTTGAGATTGAGCTTCGACAGCACGAGCACTTCCAGCAGGCCCGGCAAGTTGCCCGCCAGCACGAAGGTGATGCCGATGATCACCAGTGCCCCAATCAGGTCGCCAAGGCTGATCGGCACCATGCTGATGTTTGTGCCGGTGCCGCTCGTGTACTCGTACAGCGTGATGTTGTCGAGGTAAGAGAAGACCGAAATCAAATCGGCCCAGACGAAGTAAAGAGCGCCGATGAAACCGGCGATCAGCGCCAGGCGAATCAGGCGCAGCGACTGCTGGTTGACCTGTTCGATATCCAGCGTGGGCTCTTCGATCAGGGTCTCGCCTTCGCCCGCTTCCTTGGCTGCCTGACGTTTGCTCAACGCGCGTTGATATGCCAGTCGGCGTGCAGCCACACTCAGCCCGCGGACGAACGCCGCCTCGATGACCAGCCACAGCATCAGCAGGTACAGCGTATCGATCAGACGGTCACTGAGTTTCAGAGCGGTGTAGTAATAGCCGAAGCACACCGCAACAAAGAGCGCGACGGGCATGGCAGTAAAGGCCAACCCTACTGCACGACGGAACAGTGAAGCGTTCTGGTGAGTGGGGCTGGTCAGCAACAGGCGCGCCAGCAGCCAGGTCATCAGCGAGTAACAGGTGAGGACCACGCCGATGCCAATGACGTCATCGGCAAGGGCCGAGGGCTCGTGCTCGGCCACTGCCACCACCGTCACCAATGCCAGCACCACCAGACCCAGACGGCGGATCCAGCCGCGCAAAAATTCGACCTGAGGTTTTTCCCAGCGGAAGTGCAGTTGCGCGACGCCGCCCGGCGCAAGAATCCGGTAGGCGGTGTAGAACAGCAGCCAGGCCAAGGCGATCTGGAGAAGCGCCGAGCCCAGATTGACGTTTTGGCCTCGCGCATCGATCTGCAGCGCGAACGCGCACACCGCCAGGGTGAGCGACAACGGCATGGCCAGCAGAACGTTGATAAAAATCGCCAGCGGCGTTTGCCATTGCCGATCCCGCTTGAAGTGGCCGATGTCAGCGTGCAGGCGGTTGAGCTTGTCGTACAGCGCTTTGCGCTTCCACATCAACGCGCCAATCACCAGAAACAGCGGCAGGAAGATCAGCGGTCGTTGCGCCAGCCCGTCGTAGAGTTCGCTGATGCTCGACGTCCACGGCAACGTGGTCAGCTGCTTGATCAGGCGCGGCTTGATGTGTTCAAACCACTCCAGGTCCAGCGGCTTGTTGCTGGGGATCCAGAACATCTGCTCGTCGAGGGTTTCGCGCAGGCTCATGGCCGTGCTGACCAACTGCTTCTGATTGAGCTGCAGAGTGATGGATTCGTTGAGAAGCGCACTCAGCTCTCGATTCAAGCGTTCCAGCAAATCGCTGCGGGTGGTGGCGAGATCCAGCAGGGTTTTGCGCAACGCGGGCGTGACGTCTTCCGGTTTTTGCGTGGCCAGGAGTGTATCGACATACGCACTGGGGCTGCTCATCTGCTCGCGTTGCTGGTTGACCTCGAATTGGTACAGCCGAATGTCAGCGATTTCGTCAGCCAAGCCACTGTCGAGCTTGAGCTTGGGCAGCGACTGCTTCTGTTTGTAGAGGATTTTGGACAGCAGCAGGCTGCCGCTCAGGACGTTGATCTGTTCATCCAGCGCTTGATCCGTCTGGGTCAGCGCATCGAGCTGGGTCTTGGTCTTGAGGTTCTGCTGGGTAAGGTCGTTGAGTCGGTCAGTGCCGCGCAGCAGGTAATCCGAAAGCTTGAGGTTGGCGTCGCTCTCACTGGTCAGGAGGCTGCTGCCCCCGGCTTTCTGAGCTTCGAGGGACAGCTGCGTCACGGTTTCCTGTGACTGGGCGCGGCGCTTCTCATTGATCAGCGTCTGCAGGTCCTGAATTTCCTGATCCTGACGATTGACCTTTTCCGTGAGCAGATCGCGCTGGCTTCCGCCAAGGTCCTGCAACTGGCTATTGCCGGCAAGTTCCTGCCGGCGCAGGGCGATCAAGGCGTTGATCGACGCGAGTTCGGCATTCAGGGCGTTGCGCTGATCGGCATTGATGGCCTTGCCGCCGTCCTTGCCGGATTTGAGAATATTGTTGATCGCCTGAGTGCGTGTCTGGCTGCTGCTGATCTCGGCCTGGGCACGTTCGGGGCGGGTTTGCGCGGTGATGGTCAGGCTGTTGGCGTCGTTCAGGGCCTTTTGCAGGTCAGCCTGCTGGGCGCTGCGCTGACTCAGCATCTGCTCAAGTTTGGGCACGTCCAGGCTGGCGTAGCGCTGAGCCACAGGAATGACCTTACTGGCCTTGAGCTGGGTCAGCTCCCGCTGGTTTTCGGTCGTTTGCCGGGGGGCGTCGGCGAGCTGCTTTTTCAGGTCTTCAAGCTTTTGCTGGTTATCCTTCTGGCTGGCCAGAAATGTCAGCGTCTGCTCCAGCACTTGCTGCAGGGCTTTCTGGTCGTCAGCGGACAGTTTGCGATCGGCGATTTTGTCCAGGCTGCGCTGTACGGCCTCGCTGGACAATGGGGGCGTATCGGCGGCGAGCGCCGGTACGCAGGAGAGGCATAGCCCAAGCAGGGCCGAGGCAAAAACATTACGCAGCGAGAACATAGACACCGGGTCAAGCGAACAGAATGGGGGGCAGTTTAAAGGAACAACCCTGGACCCGGGCGGCTACCTTCGGGGAATCTGACGCCCACTTTGAGGATCTTGTTCCCGTCCATAACGGCGACGGTCCAAATAGTTCCATTCCATTCGACCTGGTCGCCGACAATCGGCGCGCCGCGGTTCTTCTGAATGATGAACTGACTCAGCGGCATTCCAGGGTCCAGCCCGTCGAGCTTGAGGCCGTAAAGCGCCGCGACAGCCCCCAGTTCAGCGTCTCCTTCGAGCACGAAGTCGCCGAAGAAGCGCAGATCCAGACCGCGTTGCGGGGCTTGGCTGAATAGCTTGCCCAAGGCAGGAAGGTCATGTTCGTGGCCGATAACGCAGAGCAGGTCGCCGACCTCCAGCACCGTACTACCCGACGGATGGAGCAGTTGCTGACCGCGAAAGAGGGCGGCGATACGCGTGCCCTCCGGCATTTTCAGCTCACGCAATGCAGCGCCGATGCACCACTTTTCGGCGCCGAGACGATACACGAACAACTCCCACTCGCTGGTGACATGCACTTCCAGCGCCGCGCGCGATATCGGCGCGGGGTCTGGCGGTACGGTGACTTTCAGCCACTTCGCCACCCACGGCAGGCTGGTGCCTTGCACCAGCAGTGACACCAGCACGATGAAGAACGCGAGATTGAAGTACAGCTGTGCATGGGGCAGACCGGCCATGAGCGGAAACACCGCCAGAATGATCGGCACCGCGCCGCGCAGGCCGACCCAGGCGATGAACGCCTTTTCCCGGCCGTGGAACACTCGGAAAGGCAGCAGGCCAGCCAGTACCGACAGTGGCCGCGCCACCAGGATCATCCACAGCGCCAGACCCAGGGCGGGAAGCGCAATTGGCAGCAGATCGTGTGGCGTGACCAGCAGCCCCAGCACGAGGAACATGCCGATCTGCGCCAGCCACGCCATGCCGTCGAGCATGTGCAGGATGCCGTGACGGCTGCGAATGGGCTTGTTGCCCAACACCAGACCACACAGGTACACCGCAAGGAAGCCGCTGCCATGAATGGCGTTGGTCAGGGCGAAAACGGCCAGACCGCCGGCCACCACCAGAATAGGGTAAAGACCGTTGGCCAGGTTTATACGGTTGACCAGCTGGAGCATGATCCAGCCACCGCCCAGGCCAATGATGCCGCCTATTCCGAACTCCTGAATCAGATGACCCAGCAAGCCCCAGTGCAGACCGGTCTGGCCGCTGGCGAGCATGTCGATCAACGTCACGGTGAGGAACACCGCCATGGGGTCGTTGCTGCCTGACTCGATTTCAAGGCTGGCCGTGACCCGCTCGTTCAGGCCTTTGCCGCCCAGCAGCGAGAACACCGCTGCGGCGTCGGTCGAGCCGACAATGGCGCCGATCAGCAGGCCCTGAATGATATTGAGGTCAAATAACCACGCGGCGACCATCCCCGTCAGGCCCGTGGTGATCAACACCCCCACCGTCGCCAGCGACAAGGCCGGCCAGAGGGCAACCCGGAAACTGGCCACCCGTGTGCGCAAGCCGCCGTCGAGCAGAATCACCGCCAGGGCCAGGTTGCCGACCAGATATGCCGTCGGGTAGTTATCGAAGATGATGCCGCCGCCATCGACCCCCGCCACCATGCCGACGGCCAGGATGATCACCAGAATCGGGATACCCAGGCGCGAGGACAGCGAGCTGACGAGAATACTTGCAGCCACCAGCAACGCGCCGATCAGGAACAGGCTGTTGATGGTCGTGGCATCCAAGGGCGGTACTCCAGAAAACGAATTCAAACGAACGAGGGCGCGAACTGACCATGCAGTCCGCGTGCCAAGGAATTTAACCCGTTGAATTGGTTGGCTGTCAAAGCGTAATTCGTAATGGAGCGCTGTATGGCCCCGTGGTCAGGTTGAACGGCGTTGCGCGATAGCACCTCAACTCCCTGCTAATCCCGTTCCAGGCGAGTCATCGACTTTTGGCCGTCATAAATATGTATGTCACATGGCGATTCGACTTCTGATCACGTCGGGCTTCCTTTCAGCAAGAAGCGATTCACGCCATGCAGGGTTCAAACACGGCAGTTGCCACATCCAATGAACGACAGCTCAAGCAAATAGCCAGGCGTTACGCCGTGGCATATCCCGACCTTCACGAGTTGGCCAGGTCCGCCGCACAACGCATCATCTTCAAACACACTGGTCAGCATCTCGATCCCGGTCAGGTGTACTGGCACCGTTTCTCGACGGCCAGCAGCAGTTCGCGGTCGTTCACGGGCTGGAGGCATGGTGGTAAGCCTGTCCAGTCGATGACCATGATCGAGTTACTGCTTCATCGTTTTGATGCCGCCGATCAGCAGTCTGTGGATGAACTGTCGCTTTACGGCGGTTTTTACACGGACGGGCCGACCCATGAGCGTTTTGATGAACGCAATGAGGTGCGCCTGTTACCGGCGGAGGTCCTCGAAGATTTCTGGGCGCTGGATTTCAGTGCAGGCTACCGGCGCCAGATGGACCGGTTCTGGGCGCAGCACAGTGATGACTTCTGCCTGCTCGCCAAAGCCAGTTTCCTCGCTCATGCGGGTGAAAGTGTCGGCCGGCACCGTCTTTCCCTGGCTGACTTCCATGTGCTGCGCCGCGCAATCACGCCAGACCCCGACCCTGTACCAAGTCTTGCGCAGCTTCGCTCGCCATCGCTCGGCATGTTTTATCTGGAGCTGGGCGAATTCAAGGCGCGGGACGTACTGCGCATCGCTGGTGAGGGCGGGCGGCAGATGATCTATCTCTGTGGGGATGAAGAGCCCTTCCGCTGTTTCGATACCCATCAACAGCTTTACGAATGGTTGAAGGGGCAGTTCCTTTCCCTGAGAACCCGTGTCGCCATCTGTGCCCGGTTCTTGCGTTCGCCGGATGACTGGCAAGCGCATCGCCAGGCGTTTCAGCGCGACGTAGCCTTGCTGCTAAGCCGGGAGCAAGACCTTGACGGCCCGGCCCGGCTGGTCAATCGCAGTGCTGATCCCATCCCGGGTGATCCATTTGCTTATCTGCGGGACATGGCCCGCAGGGACATGATGCAGGACGCCGACACCTTGTTGACCAGCAATGGCGACCTGCGCAAGCAGATCTGGCTCGGCTATTTGAACGCCTTCCTGTCAGTGTCCGGCAACCTCGCCGTCCTGGGTTGGCCGATGGCGCTGGCGGTGGTTGGTGCCAGCGCCGTCGGCGTCGGCCTGAGTATCGATCTGGCCGCCAGTGGCAAAACCGCTGAGCAGCGCCGGGCGGGCGTGCAGGGTGCAATCATTAGCGCCATCTATTTGCTTTTTAATCTGCCTTTACTCACTCGAATGAGCGCGGATATCTGTGTGGCGGCGCCGCGAATCCGGCCACCGCTGGGCGAGTTGCCTGCCAACCCTCTGGCGGGCATGAGTGGGGATGTCGTGCTTGAGCCGGCAATTCCAGAGCTTGGGGAGGGGCGTTTTGAAGGGATTCACCGACTGGACAACGGCGAGATGTGGATATTGATCGGGGCCGAGGCGCATCGCGTCAGCTTCGATGAAAGCTTGGGCAGTTGGGTGGTTGTCGACCCAGGCAACCCGTTTGCTTTCAACGGCCGCTGTGGGGTGGCATACGACGCGCACGCTGGCTGGAAACGACTGTCACCCCTGCGCCTCGCCGGAGGATCGCCCATGGACGGTGCGATTGTCGCTGTTTCTCAGCCCCGATTTGTCACCGTGCAGTCCGCGTTCTGGGACCGCTTCATGCAGCTGAACCTGTTCGACGAAAAGCTCTACTCCGAGGCTGCAACGGCGCGTCAGGAGACCGTCGTCGAGGCCTTCCGAATGGACCCCTACGAAACCGTCACCACCGATTCCGAAGGTGAAGACGTTCACTTCGACGAATGGGGTGCCAAACACCGCGTGTTCCGCACCCATGACGGCGACCATTTCGCCGCCAGCATTACGCAATACACTCAGGAAGATGACGCCTACAACCAGTTCCTGCGCACAGGAGTGCCGAAGTATCCTGATCAGGTCGACATGCTCCAGCGGTTCGTGGACGACGTCGTCACCGTGGGCAGGAACAACGATGTCGCTCTATACCGCGGCGGCAGCGGGGCGCGCGGGACGTCCGGTGCGTTTTTCCGCACGGGCGATGTTCGGGCGGGCGATGTGCTCGTCACCACCGACATCACATCGTTCAGCGAAAACCCTTACATGGCGCGTACGTTCGCCAGCAATCAGGAGGGGATGCATGCCAGCGCGACGACGGCACCGATCCGCTTCGACGACACCAGCGTGGTGTTCGTGCTGCCGGAAAAGGACTACTTGAACGCTGTACCCGTTGCGCCTTTTTCGGCAAATCCGGAGGAGGCCGAGGCGATCTTTCTGCCGGGCCATTACTTCCGCATCGAAAGTATCGAGCAGGTGCTCGGTACGTTTTATCAGTTCATGAAAGTGCAGCTGCGCGAAATCGAGGGCCCAATAGAGGGACGCCAATTGCTGGATTTGCGCACCGGAGAGGCGTTCAGTCGCGCGCAATATGCAGCGCGGCTGGGCAGCAGCGCGCAGCAACTGACTGAACGTTTTTTTCCGACGCCGGCGTTTTAGCGGAACAACGATCGGTCAGAACCAGCTTTCCTGCATCGAAAGGCACGCGTCATCGCGTTTTTCGAGGATGGCCAGTTCATGGTGACAGCCCGGTACTTCCCACGTCAGGAAATAACGGGCCGCCTGCAGTTTGCCTTTGTAGAAAGCAACGTCCGCCTCGCTGGCATTATCCAGGCCCTCCTGGGCCCGAATCGCCTGCTCCAGCCAGCGCCAGCCGATGACCGTATGACCGAACGCTTTAAGGTAGAGAGCCGAGTTGGCCAGCGTGGCATTGACCTTGCCCTGGCTCAGGTCGGTCAGCAAACCGAGGGTGACGGTTTGCAACCGGGCAACCAGTTGCTCAAGCGGCTGGCGCAAAGGGTCAAGCGCGTCATTCGCCTTGGCCCGCTCGCAGGTGCCGACAATCAGCCTCAGCAGTTGTTTGAGTCCGGCGCCGCCGTTCTGCGCCAGTTTGCGCCCCAGCAAGTCGAGCGACTGAATCCCGTGAGTGCCCTCATGGATAGGGTTCAGCCGATTGTCACGGTAGTACTGCTCGACCGGATATTCACGGGTGTAGCCATGTCCTCCGAGCACCTGAATCGCCAGTTCGTTGGCCTTCAGGCAGAACTCCGAGGGCCAGGATTTAACGATGGGCGTCAACAGATCGAGCAATTCATGAGCATGCTTTCGCACGTCCTCGTTTTCACCTGTCTGCGTGTCGTCGAACAGCCGGGCGGCGTACAGACCCAGATCGAAGGAGCCCTCGACGTACGCCTTTTGCATCAGCAGCATGCGTTTGACGTCGGCGTGCTGGATGATGGAAACGGGCGCACCGTCCGGCGCCTTGCTGTCGGGCAGCCGACCTTGCGGGCGTTCGCGTGCATATTCCAGTGAATACAGGTAGCCGGCGTAACCCAGCATGACCGCGCCCATGCCGACGCCGATGCGTGCCTCATTCATCATCTGGAACATGCAGCTCAGGCCCTGATGCGGCTGACCCACCAGATAACCCACGCACTGCCCGTTGTCCCCGAAGTTCAACGCGGTAGAGGTGGTGCCGCGCCAGCCCATCTTGTGGAAAAGCCCTGCCAGCGCAACGTCGTTACGCGCGCCCAGGTTGCCGTCTTCATGAACCAGAAACTTAGGCACGATGAACAACGAGATACCCTTCACGCCCGGCGGCGCGTCAGGCAGTTTCGCCAGGACCAGATGGACAATGTTTTCGGAAAGCGGGTGATCGCCCCCTGAAATAAAAATCTTGTTGCCGCGCAGGCGGTAGGTGCCGTCTCCGGCAGGCTCGGCGCGGGTGCGAATGTCTGACAGCGACGAGCCGGCGTGGGGCTCCGTCAAGGCCATGGTGCCGAAGAAACGGCCCTCGATCATCGGCTGTAGAAAGCGCTGTTTTTGTTCGTCTGTGCCGAAGTTCTCGATAAGGTTCGCCGCGCCCATCGTCAGGAACGGATACGACGCCGTGGCGGCATTGGCGGACTGGAAATGCGCGAAGCACGCCTGAGACAACAAGGTAGGCAGCTGCATGCCGCCGACGTCGAAGTCACGCGCTGCGTTGAGAAAACCCGCTTCCAGGAAGGCATCGACGGCGGGCTTAACCTCAGGAATCAGGACCGCTGCGCCATTTTCAAAGCGAGGCTCGTTCTCATCATTTTTACGATTGTGTGGCGCGAAGTATTTCTCTGCGATGGTGCGTGCCGTGCTGATCGCCGCATCAAAGGTCTCCCGGCTGTGCTCGGCGAACCGCTCACGTTGTGTCAGCGCCTCGGCATCCAGCACTTCGTACAGCTCGAAAGCCAGATTTCGGGAACTGAGCAGCGTCTCGGACATGACGGCGTACCTTTTTTTGGGTTGGCTTGGGCTTAGGGCCCGGTGCGTGATGTGCCGTCGAGTCTAGGGGGGAGGGATTGGGGTGAACAGGATGATTGATGCGCGTGATGGGCGTATCAAACGGTAAAAGCATGCTGGCCGCATCGGGTGCACGAACGCGCTTGCCCCCGAATGCTGCAAGTCATACCCGCTGGGGTTTTGACTTGGTTCACTCGCAGGCAAGCGCTTCTGCACTCGTACGCCGTTATCAGGTCGGACCCCCGGCATTTTCAAAAAACGCCGGGTTCACACTGCCGGTTTATCCGATGGTCATCAGGCTTGCGTTGCCGCCTGCTGCTGCCGTGTTCACGCTCAGCGCGCGCTCGATCACCAGACGTTCCAGTGCAATGTTGGTCTCGCCTTTGGAGAGGCCATGCACGCCGATGATAGCGCCGCTGCGCTGGGCGACCTGTTGGCAGATTGCGCGCAGTTGGTCGGAGTCCCCGTGATGCAGCACCGCATCGATCGCGACTTCGTCCTTGTTCCAGTCGGCAACCAGTTTGATACGCGCCTGCACCTCTTTAGGCAGACGGCTACGCAGCGATTTGCCCGGCTCTCCGTCCGGGATGATCGCCGTGCTGCCCACTGCCATGACTGCTGCCAGTTGCGCCAGCAGGTCCGTCTCGTCTTCGGCCAGACACAACACGTGTTCGCGCGGCAGGATGCTGTAGCTGTTGCGCTCGCCGGTCGGGCCCATGAGCATGCGTGTCACGCCACTCTGCGACTGTTCGGCGAACTGATTGCACAAGGCTTCCAACTCATTGAGCTGGTGCTTGCCCGCCCACGCCTTGAGCGCGATCAACGGCTTGAGCATCGACTCCTGCATGCGGGTGTCCGGCACCTGTTGCGCATCCCGCGTCGCGAAGGACTTCTGCACGGCGTCGGCGGGGCGCGTTGACAGCAAACGGTAAAGGTACAGCGGGCCACCGGCTTTTGGGCCGGTGCCCGACAGCCCTTCGCCACCAAACGGCTGGACACCGACGACAGCACCCACGATGTTGCGGTTGACGTACATGTTGCCGGCGTTGACGTTGTCGATGACCTTGGCAATGGTCTCGTCGATGCGTGTATGCACGCCGAGTGTCAGGCCGTAACCCGACGCATTGATTTGCGCGATCAACTGGTCAAGCTCGCGGCGCTTATAGCGTACGACGTGCAATACCGGGCCGAAGATTTCACGTTGCAGTTCGTCGAAGCTGTCGAGTTCGATCAGCGTCGGCATCACGTAGGTACCGCGCTTGATCTCGTCGCTGTCGGCAATGGCAACCTGATACACGTTGCGGCCTTTGTCGCGCATGGCCTGAATGTGCTTCTCGATGCCGGCCTTGGCTTCCTGGTCGATGACCGGGCCGATGTCTACCGACAGTCGCTCCGGATTACCCAGGCGGCTCTCGGCCATCGCGCCTTTGAGCATTTCAATAACGCGGTCTGCGGAGTCTTCCTGCAAGCACAGGACGCGCAAGGCGGAGCAGCGCTGGCCGGCGCTGTCGAACGCAGAGGACACGACGTCGATGACCACTTGCTCGGTGAGCGCCGAGGAGTCGACGATCATTGCGTTCTGGCCGCCAGTTTCGGCGATCAGCGGAATAGGGCGGCCCTGTGCATCAAGACGGCCAGCAACGTTGCGCTGCAGCAAACGGGCAACTTCGGTCGAACCGGTGAACATGACACCCTTGACGCGATCATCGCCAACCAACCGCGCGCCAACGGTTTCACCGCGGCCAGGGAGCAATTGCACCACGCCTTCCGGAATGCCCGCTTCGAGTAGGATACGTACGGCCTGCGCGGCAATCAGTGGCGTCTGTTCGGCGGGTTTTGCGAGCACCGGGTTGCCGGCCGCCAGGGCCGCCGCGACCTGACCACTGAATATCGCCAACGGGAAGTTCCACGGGCTGATGCACACTACAGGTCCCAATGGACGGTGCGCGTCATTGCTGAAATCGTTGCGGGCCTGCACCGCGTAGTAGCGCAGGAAATCCACAGCCTCGCGCACTTCGGCGATGGCGTTGGCGAACGTCTTGCCGGCTTCGCGAGCCAGCAGGCCCATCAAGGGTTGTATCTCGGCTTCCATCAGGTCCGCGGCGCGCTCCAGGATCGCGGCACGTTCAGCCGGTGGCGTCGCTTGCCAGATCGGCCCGGCGCTGATGGCGCTGAGCAGGGCGTTATCAACGTCTTCCAGGGTTGCTTCCTGGACGTGGCCGACAACGTCACGCAGATCCGACGGATTCAAGACCGGCGTTTCAGTGCCGGCGCTGACCGGGCAGCCCAGCATCGGACCGGCCTTCCAGGCGTTATGCGCCGTGGCGAGGAGTGCCGAAGACAGTGATGCCAGACGATGCTCGTTGGCCATGTCGATACCGGCCGAGTTGGCGCGCTCGGCGCCGTAAAGGTCGCGCGGCAACGGAATGCGCGGGTGTGGCAAGCCAAAACCGCCTTCCTGCGTTGCCATGCGCTCGATGCTGGACACCGGATCGGCTACCAGTTCCTGAATCGAGATTGACTGGTCCGCGATCCGGTTGACAAAAGAGGTGTTGGCGCCGTTTTCCAGCAGTCGACGAACCAGATACGCCAGCAGTGTTTCATGGGTGCCGACAGGCGCGTACACGCGGCACGGTCGGTTCAGCTTGCCGTCGGCGACTTTGCCTACGACCTGCTCATACAGAGGTTCACCCATGCCATGCAGGCACTGGAACTCGTACTGACCGGGGTAATAGTTCTGCCCGGCGATGTGATAAATGGCGGCAAGCGTGTGGGCGTTGTGCGTTGCAAATTGCGGATAGATAACCTCCGGCACTGACAGCAGTTTGCGTGCGCAGGCGACGTAGGAAACGTCGGTGTACACCTTGCGCGTATAGACCGGGTAGCCTTCCAGGCCTTCAACCTGGGCGCGTTTGATTTCGCTGTCCCAGTAGGCCCCTTTCACCAGGCGGATCATCAGGCGGTGGCGACTGCGGCGCGCCAGGTCGATGACATAATCGATCACGTATGGGCAACGCTTTTGGTAGGCCTGAATTACAAAGCCGATGCCGTTCCAGCCCGTCAGTTGCGGCTCGAAGCACAGGCGCTCAAGCAGGTCCAGCGACAGCTCAAGGCGATCGGCCTCTTCGGCATCGATATTCAGGCCGATGTCGTATTGCTTGGCCAGAAGCGTCAGTGACAGCAGGCGCGGGTACAACTCGTCCATGACGCGCTCGTATTGCGCGCGGCTGTAGCGCGGGTGCAACGCGGACAACTTGATTGAGATACCGGGGCCTTCGTAGATGCCGCGGCCATGGGAGGCCTTGCCGATGGAGTGAATCGCCTGCTCGTAAGACGCCAGGTATTTCTGCGCGTCGTGCTCGGTCAGTGCCGCTTCGCCGAGCATGTCATAGGAATAGCGGAAGCCTTTTGCCTCGAACCTGCTGGCGTTGGCCAGCGCTTCGGCGATGGTTTCGCCGGTGACGAACTGCTCGCCCATCAGGCGCATGGCCATGTCCACGCCTTTGCGGATCATTGGCTCGCCGGATTTGCCGATGATGCGGCTCAGCGAGGAGGTCAGGCCGGCCTCGTTGTGAGTGCTGACGAGTTTACCGGTCAGCAACAGGCCCCATGTGGCGGCGTTGACGAACAGCGACGGGCTGTTGCCCAGGTGCGGGTGCCAGTTGCCGGTGCTGATCTTGTCGCGGATCAAGGCGTCACGGGTGCCTTTGTCAGGTATGCGCAGCAAGGCCTCGGCGAGGCACATCAGCGCCACGCCTTCCTGCGAGGACAGCGAAAACTCCTGCAACAGCCCCTGGACGATGCCAGCGCGACCCCCGGCGCTTTTCTGATTGCGCAATTTTTCCGCTATGGAGGCGGCGAGCTTGTGCGTGGCGTCGGCCATTGGAGCAGGCAATCGTGCCTGCTCGATGAGCATGGGCACTACTTCAGGTTCAGGACGGCGGTAGGCCGAGGTGATTGCGGCGCGCAACACCGACTGAGGAAGAATACTTTCGGCGAATTCAAGGAATGCCTGATGGCCAACGTCAGCAGGCAGGTCGCCCTGATCATCGGCATCTTTGCCACCCAGACCGCTGAGTTCACTCAGGGTCGCACCGCCCTCGAGCTTCTCGAGATAGTTGAAGATCGCCTGCTTGATCAACCAATGGGGTGTACGGTCGATGGATTGAGCAGCCGATTTCAGTCGCTCGCGGGTAGGATCGTCGAGTTTGACGCCGAGGGTGGTGGTGGCCATTGCTAGTCCTCATGACAGCCACGGTCATGTGGCTTAACTGGGGCAAGATTAGCCTTGGCATCGCAAGGGTGCAACCGGGTGCAACCGCTTTTTTCAAAGTGTTTCGACCGCTCTTTGGGTGGAGCGCTTTAATCCGACCGGGCTACGTCCTATGCGGCATAAGCTCCCAGCCAGGGTTGGGCTTCTTACCGACAAATACCGGGCGTGGTGGCCTTTCAAACTTATTTGTAAAAAAGCCAGGTATTACCGGTTTTCGGGTTGCACCTGTTCTGGAATGTCCTCTAGGATGCGCCGCTTTGGTGCATTCAAGCGGGGTGCAAAGGCGTACTCCGCCTGCCCGCGACACACGCGAGCGGCTTTGCGCGAACCTGATGCCTCAGGGGAGTTTCGCATTGCTCGCGCTCATAAAAACAACACCGGGATATTACCCATGAGTGTCAGCAATCCAACCCTGATCACCTTCGTGATCTACATCGCCGCAATGGTCCTGATCGGGCTCATGGCCTATCGTTCCACCAATAATCTCTCGGACTACATCCTCGGCGGTCGCAGCCTTGGCAGCGTGGTCACGGCGCTCTCTGCGGGTGCTTCAGACATGAGCGGCTGGTTGCTCATGGGCCTGCCGGGTGCCATCTACATGTCGGGGCTGTCGGAAAGCTGGATCGCCATCGGCCTCATCATCGGCGCCTACCTCAACTGGCTATTCGTTGCCGGTCGCCTGCGAGTGCAGACCGAGCACAACGGCGATGCGCTGACCCTCCCGGACTACTTTTCCAGTCGTTTCGAAGACCACAGCGGCTTGCTGCGGGTGATCTCCGCTATCGTCATTCTGGTGTTTTTCACGATCTATTGCGCTTCCGGCATTGTCGCCGGCGCACGGCTCTTCGAAAGCACATTTGGCATGTCCTACGAGACGGCTTTGTGGGCAGGCGCGGCGGCGACCATTGCCTACACCTTCATTGGTGGGTTTCTGGCGGTCAGCTGGACCGATACCGTGCAAGCGACGCTGATGATTTTTGCGCTGATCCTGACGCCGATCATCGTGCTGTTGGCAACAGGCGGAGTCGACACGACATTCATGGCGATTGAAGCTCAGGATCCGAGCAACTTCGACATGCTCAAGAACACCACCTTCATTGGCGTCATCTCGCTGATGGGCTGGGGCCTGGGCTACTTTGGCCAACCGCATATCCTGGCACGCTTCATGGCGGCTGATTCGGTCAAGTCGATTGCCAAGGCCCGTCGCATTTCCATGACCTGGATGATCCTTTGCCTGGGGGGCACTGTTGCCGTGGGCTTCTTCGGGATCGCGTATTTTTCGGCGCACCCGGAAGTCGCGGGTCCTGTCACCGAAAACCACGAACGTGTCTTCATTGAGCTGGCCAAAATCCTGTTCAACCCATGGGTCGCCGGTGTGCTGCTGTCGGCCATTCTTGCGGCCGTCATGAGCACCCTGAGCTGTCAATTGCTGGTCTGTTCCAGCGCGTTGACCGAAGACTTCTACAAGGCGTTCCTGCGCAAGAGCGCATCGCAAACCGAGCTGGTGTGGGTGGGGCGAGCGATGGTTCTGCTGGTGGCGCTGATTGCTATCGCCCTGGCCGCCAATCCGGAGAACCGCGTGCTTGGGCTGGTCAGCTACGCGTGGGCCGGCTTTGGCGCAGCGTTCGGTCCGGTGGTGCTGATCTCGGTGATCTGGAAAGGCATGACCCGCAACGGCGCGCTGGCAGGGATTCTAGTGGGCGCGATCACGGTAGTGGTGTGGAAGCACTTTGAACTGCTGGGTCTGTACGAAATTATCCCGGGCTTCATCTTTGCGAGCATTGCCATTGTGATATTCAGCGCTGTCGGCAGAGGGCCGACGCCGGGCATGTTGACGCGCTTTGAAGCAGCAGAAAAGGAATACAGGGCGGCGTAATCGCTGCTTTGTACAAGCGCCCGAGCAACGCGAATGCTCGGGCGCTCCAGCCCACATCAGCTCTTGTTGTGGTCAGCGTCCAGGTTGAAGAACATCGTCTTGCCGCCCTCGCTGGTATACCCGGTGTTGTCCTGGGTGTAGACCCCAGCCTTGAAATACAGCTGCTGCTTGCTCCAGGTGGCGCTGATGCGGTCGTTCCAGGCCATCCCGTGAGCCGTCACGCTGAGCAGTCCGGCTTTGTTCAGGTGGATGACGTAGTTGAAGGTTTCGTTCAGGGCCACGTTTTCAGCAACGGTGATCACCCGGGGCTTCTTGTCGTTGGGGTGGTAGCGGACCTTGGCAACGATGTTGCCCATGTGCGTCGCTTCCTTGTATTGGTACTCAACCTTCAACAGCGGCTGGGTGCTGTCATAAACGTGGATCTGACCGATGACCACCTTGCCGGACGACGGCACTTGCAGCACCTTGAGCTTGGCGTTGAGGAAGTTATCGGCGTCCTGGTAGTACCAGTTATGCAGCGTGCCGTTGGACCAGGTTTCACGCAGTTCGGTACGTGGATATTTCGCGTTGGCGGTCTTCGTTCCGGTGACCGGCGCCCAGAACGTAATATTCGATGCGCCTGACTTGAAGTATTTGCCGTCGTACCCGTTAAGCAGTTGTTGCGTTTCGACAGTGGCGGGGGGCGAGCCCACGGGAATGCTCAGATTCCAGGTTCCCAAATCAATCATGTCTAGTCGTCCGGTATGTCTCATTGCCAGCAAAAAGGCTGGCGCAAAAGGGTGAAAGGGGCGCTGTTTATACGATTCGCCGCTGCGTTTGTTAATGCGAATCTGTCGGATGGTTGACGTCAAAGTGCCGCTAATTGGGCTGCAGCGTAGGTCTGACCTGAGTTCGAGAGGCCTGACCGTTAGTCGGCTGAACGGCACTTTCTCGGCAAGGGCGTACTCGCTTCCTTCTTTTTTTCTCAATCGAAGCTAGAGTAATGGCCTACCAGAACATCGGCGGGGGACACTCCCCGGGCAGTAAAGTGAATGATGAGTAGCAGCATGGAATGCGTGCAGTCCCCGCCATCAAGCGGCAAATCAGTATTGTTGGTCGTCGACGATTACCCGGAAAATCTGGTGACCATGTGCGCTGTACTTCAGCGTCAGGACAGGGAAATCATCACCGCCAGCGGAGGCATGGAAGCGCTGAGCATTTTGCTGGACCGGGATGTTGATCTGGTACTGCTCGACGTCCAGATGCCGGACATGGACGGCTTTGAAGTGGCCCGCCTCATGCGCGGCAGCCAGCGAACACGGTTGACGCCGATCATCTTTCTCACCGCCAACGAACAATCCCGCGACTCAGTGCACAGGGGCTACGCCAGTGGCGCAGTCGATTACCTGTTCAAGCCGTTCGATCCCAATATTCTCAGGCCCAAGGTCCAGGCGCTTCTGGAGCAGCAGCACAACAGGCGTGCGCTGCAAAAGCTGAGTCGCGAACTGGAGTCGGCGCGTGCGTTCAACGCATCGGTACTGGCGAACGTCGCTGAAGGCATCCTTGTGGTGACGGAGGACGGCATCATCAGTTTCGCCAACCCGGCAATCTGCCGCCTGCTGGGCATGACTGACGGTGAATTGCGCGGCACCGAGCTGCGTACTTACCTTCAAGAACCCAGCGTGGGCGAATGGACCGATTCCGGGTTCTACCACCACTACCGCCGTGCCGACACTTACCGCGTACACGACGCTGTGATGCGCACGCCGGAGGGGCGCCAGGTGCCGGTCGCGCTGTCCTGCGCGCCACTGCCCGCCGAGCAGCGCGCCATGGTGCTGAGCGTGCTCGACATGTCGGTGGTGCGTGACCTTTATCGTCAGCTCGAGCACCAGGCCGTGACGGACTCCCTGACCGGCCTGCTGAACCGGCGCGGCTTCTATCAGACCGTCGAAGGGATGCTGCTGCGCAACGAACATGCGGGCAAGTATCTGGTGGTGCTGTACCTGGACCTCGACGGCTTCAAGGAAGTGAATGATTCCCTCGGCCACGACGCCGGCGATCAAGTGCTGCAATGGGTGGGCGCGCAGCTGAAAGACTGCCTGCGCCCTTACGACGTGCTTGCGCGCATGGGGGGCGACGAGTTTGTGGTGGTTATCGACGGTCTGGACTTCCCCGAACACGCCGCCAAAGTCGCCGAAAAACTCATCGAGCGGGTGTCTACGCGGCGCATGGTTGACGGTGTAGAAGCGACGCTGGGTGCAAGCATTGGCATTGCCGTGTACCCCGACTGCGGCACCAATCTGGACGGTTTGTTGCGCGCGGCCGACATTGCGATGTACGAAGCCAAGCGGGCGGGACGCCAGCAATACCGCTTCTTTGACCAGTACATGAACGGCCGCGCGCGGTCGCGCCTGATGCTTGAAGAAAGCGTTCGTACCGCGATCGACGGTAAAGACTTTTCGATGGTCTACCAGCCGCAAGTCAATGTGGTCACCGGAAAAACCCGAGGCTTCGAGGCCCTGCTGCGCTGGCATCATCCAGACGCGGGCGACGTGCCGTCTGGCGTGTTCATCCCGCTGCTGGAAGAGACGCGCCTGATCAACAAACTGGGCAGCTGGATTTTCGAGCAGGGTGCGGCGCAGCGCAAACGCTGGGGCGATGTGTTTCCCGACGATCTGGTCATGAGTGTGAGCGTAAGCCCTGCGCAATTCAGCCTGCCCAACCTTGCGGCCGAATTACAGCGAGCGATGCAGCTGCATGGCCTGCAACCGCGGCAGCTGGAAGTGGAGATCACCGAACCATCGCTGGTTCACAATCTGGTCCACAGCCGCCAGCAATTGCAGAACCTGCACAACATCGGCGTGCGCGTATCGCTGGATGACTTTGGCGCCGGCGACAGTTCGCTTGCTCACCTGCGCAACCTCGATCTGGACACCCTCAAACTCGACCGACACTTCATTGGCGGCATGCTCGGGTCGCCCAGGGATCTTGCCGTTGCACGCAGCATTATCGATCTCTGCCGCATGCTGGACATCGACGTGATCGCCGAAGGGGTTGAAACCGTCGAGCAGTACGAATGGCTCGTCGACAACGGCTGTCAGATTATTCAGGGATTTCTGATTGCCCATCCGATGCCGCCGCTCGAAGCCGAGCGTTTCGTGCAGCCCGTGGAATTGCCAGTCGCATTACAGCTGCTGGGGCAGGACTGACGCGGTAGACTCCTGCCTTTTCCACGACCTGATCCGATCATGACCGTCACGCTTCCCATTGAGCTCAAATACCTGCAAGCCTATCCCGAAGGCTTGCAGGATCAGGTGCGCCAGCTGATTGCGCAGAATCGCCTTGCCGATTACCTGCAGCAGCGCTACCCGGAGCGCCATGAGGTGCAGAGCGACAAGGCGCTTTACGCCTATGCGCTGGCGCTCAAGCAAACGTATCTGCGCAATGCCCCGAACATCGATAAAGTCTTGTTCGACAACCGTCTGGACCTGACCCATCGAGCGTTGGGACTGCACACCACGGTGTCGCGGGTGCAGGGCGGCAAGCTCAAGGCGAAGAAGGAAATCCGCGTGGCGGCGTTGTTCAAGGAAGCTGCACCGCAATTTCTGAAAATGATCGTGGTTCACGAACTCGCACATTTCAAAGAGGCAGAGCACAACAAGGCTTTTTATCAACTGTGCGAGCACATGCAGCCGGGCTACCACCAGTTGGAATTCGACCTGCGTATCTACCTGACCTGGCGTGACATGCAGACCGCCTTGCGCTGAGCGGCGCATCACCACATTCAAGGAAGTCTCGATGGACGTCAGCAAGACCAAAAGCAGTTTTTACCGCCGTCTGTACGTGGCTTATCTGATCGACAGTCAAACGGCCAGCAGTGTTCCGGCGCTCACTGAGATCACCGGCATGCCACGTCGCACGGCGCAGGACACCATCGCTGCGCTGGCAGATCTGGACATTGTCTGTGAGTTCGAGCAACAGGACGGCGGCCGCAACCATGCAGGCGGCTACCGGATTCGTGACTGGGGTGCGATCGAGCCAGCGTGGATCGAGCGCAATCTAAAGTCCATCAAGGCTGTGCTGGGGTATCCCTGACGACGCACGGTGACTAAGAAGCTTCCCGGCTAAAGCCGGTCCCACGGGTTGCGAGCTCGGCTAAAGCGGTCCCACGGGTTAAGAGCTCGGCTAAAGCGGTCCCACGGGTTAAGAGCTCGGCTGAAGCCGGTTATGCCATCTGACTCCCCGGCTCAATCAAGATCGCGGCGCATGCTGATGTGCGGTATGCCGTCTTCGACATAAATCTCGCCTACCGGATTGAAGCCATAGCGGCTGTAGTAACCCTGCAAGTGCGCCTGGGCCGAAAGAAATATCGGCTGGTCCGGCCATTGACGCTCGGCATGTTCCAGCGCCTGCACCATCAGCTCGTGCCCCATGCCCTTGTTGCGCATTGACGGGGCAGTCACGACTCGGCCAATGGTCACGTCGCCGTTCTGCTGAATGGGGTCCAGCAACCGCAGATAAGCGACCAGTTGATCACCCTGCCACGCCATGAGATGGCAGGTATCGCCCAGTAAATCCTGGCCGTCGACGTCCAGGTACCAGCACTTCTGCTCCACCACGAACACCTGCGCCCTGAGCTGCAAAATGGCGTACAGCTGCTCTTTTCCAAGCTCGGTATGGTGTTTGCAAATCCAGTTGATAGACATGACGCCGGCCTGCGAGAAGAAGTGGATGCCGGATACTAAACGCATAATGTCGCCAGCCCAAGTTCACCGCGCGCAGCGCCGGATGTGTTGCGTTGATCCGTACGTCATTTAGTTGAACGCCGGCACAAAACATCCTGCTTTTATGAGTTGTGAAAACGGCAAAAGGCGTCTTCACTGAAGGCCAGTTGCCATAAGGAAGCTGAGCATGTCGCGTTTGCTGTGCGCCGCAGTGCTGCTGGGATTGCTGCTGATAGCCCAAGGCGCAGTCGCGCAAACGCTACGTCTGGCTGGCGATGCGTGGGCGCCTTATGCCGATGTCTCGCTGCTGCACGACGGGCTCTCCACTGACCTGATTCGCACTGCGCTGGGTCGCGCCGGTTATGACACCGAGTACGAGCAGGTCCCGTGGGCACGAGCGATTCACGGCCTGAGCGAGGGGCGATACGACATCGTGATCAACGCCTGGTACAGCGAGGACCGAACGCGGATTGGCGTGTTCTCCGCGCCCTATCTGATCAATCACCTGCGCTTTCTGAGGCGCAAAGACTCCACCATCGTTTACCAGACCCTGTCACAGCTGCACCGGCATTCCATTGCGGTCGTGCGCGGCTATGCCTATTCGCCGGAGTTTGACGCGGATGCCGAGCTGAAAAAGGTACCGGTTGCAAACTTCTCGACCGCCGTCAGGATGCTCGCTGCGGGGAGGGTCGAATTAACCGTGGAAGATGAGTACGCGGCGCGCTTCGCGCTGCTTCACGAGCCTGCCGAGGTCCGGGATAACGTTGAATTCCTGCCCAGGTCGCTGATCGAGAACAGCCTGCACATGCTGGTCAGCGTCAAGCTGGCGGCCCATCAGCAAATCGTTATGGACTTTGACAAGGCCATCGCCGAGATGAAGGCCGATGGCACCTACGACAAGATGATCAAGCTGCACGGCCTGTGATTTGCGGCTCACTGTCCGGTGCTTTGATCAGGTGCGCTGCCAGCGTACGCAACGGGCCCAATTGTCGGCAGATCAGCGCCAGTTGGGTTTGCACCAACCGTTGGCCTTCGTCGATTTCTTCAGGCATCTGCTCCAGGCTGGTGGCCAGGGCTTCCTCGGCGTCGCTCTGTACCGCCACTGGCTCGCGCAGCATGAGGCTCTGCGCGATTTCATCAATGCTCGCGGCCAGGCTAGCGCCGGCGCCCTCAATGAGTTGCTCGCGCACCTCAGCAGGCAGTGGCGTCTCCCGATGCGCACCAAGCCCGGAGAGGTAGCTGAGCAACGTGTGTGAAAGCACCAGAAAGCGGAAGCCCACATCGGCTTCCTTTCGGAAATGCCCGGGCTCCATGAGCATATTGGCGAGCGTGGTGGACAGCGCGGCATCAGCGTTGTGGGCATTGCGGCGGGCCAGCCGATATGCCAGATCGTCGCTCTTGCCATTGGCGTATTGCTGCATGATCTGGCGCAGGTAAATGCTGTTGCACGACAGCGTGTTGGCCAGCACCTTGTTGAGTCGGCGGCCCTGCCAGTCGGGCAGGAACAGGAACACCGCCAGACCTGCAATCAGACTGCCCAGCAGGGTGTCCAGCAAGCGCGGCAGGAATACGCCGTAACCGTCGCCGACCTGATTGAAGCAGAACAGGATCATCACCGTGATCGCAGCGGTCGACAGCGTGTAGCGCGTCGTGCGGTTGACGAAGAACACCACGCCGGCGAGTACCGCGCACATCGATTGCAGTACCGGCGTGCTAATCAGGTCGAAAAGTATCCAGCCAGCCGTCAGGCCAATCGCTGTGCCTATGATCCGCTGGCCGAGTTTACGTCGCGTCGCGCCATAGCTCGGCTGACAGACAAAGACCGTGGTCAGGATGATCCAGTAACCCTGCGACGGGTGAATCAGGTGAACCATGATGTAGCCGATGACCAGCGCCAACGGCAGGCGCAGGGCATGGCGGAACAACAGCGAGGTGGGCGTCAGCTGCAGGCGCAGACGCGTCCAGACATCCTTGAGATTGCGCGGCGAGCGATCCAGCAGGCTGCTGTCAGTGGCGTCGGCCAGCGCGTCGGGATTGCTTGCATCGCTGAGCAGGCGGTCGAGGGTGCCGAGGTTGTTGGCCAGCGCACGCAGGGAACGCAGCAGCCCGCGCCACGCCGGATTGCTCTGGATGCGCAGGTGCTCGAGGGAGGCACGCAGATCGTCCAGGGCATGGGCGAAGCTGTCATCGTATATAAACGGCTGGCGCAGCTGGATGGAAGCGGACAGGTCGCGGCAGGCACGGCCCTGCTGGCGCAACAGACGCTGACAGCGGAACAGCACATCGCTGTGAAAGAATGCCTCGGCGAGGGAGTTGTAAGGGTAGTGCGACGAGCTGGCCCGCTCATGGATGTCCTGGGCAAGGAAGTACAGCTTCAAGTAGCGGCTGACCTTTGAGCCGGGCCGCCCGCTGCCCACGCGGTTTAGGATGATTTCCTTGGTCACGTTGAGCGCGCCGACAACCTTGCCGTTCTGTTTGGCAAGCTGCAGCCGCTTGGCTTCGACGTCCAGAGTACGAATGGGCTCGAACAGATCGGATTTGAGTTTGAGGTACAGACCGAGTTCGCGAAACAGCCGGGCCAGCGCCTGTTGCACCGGCTGATTGGAAAACAGCATCTGCCACAGCACCGAGAGTAGCCCGTACCAGGCTGCGCCTGCGACGAGCAGCATGGGCTCGTGCCAGAAGTCGGTGACTTCGCCGCCGCGCTGATCGACGCCGATCATTGTGTAGACCGACAGAATGAGCGTCGCATAGGCAATCGCGCCGTAACGCTCGCCCAGCGCGCCGAGCATGGTCAGGCAGAACGCGGCGAAGGCAAACGCGCAGATGAACACCACGGGGTAGGGAAACAGCAGCTCCACCGACAACGCAGCAATGCTGAAGCACACCAGCGTCACGGCCAGCGCATTGAGGCGGCCTTGCCAGCTGTCGTCGGTTTCTGAAAGGGCGCTGGCGATAATCCCGAGGAACAGCGGGATCAGCTGAGACATTTCGTTCTGGTACCAACACAGCGCCATGCTGCCGGTCAGCGCGATGAAAACCCGCACGCTGTAGGAAAACTTGTCCAGCGCCCAAAGGCGGCGGAATGTGTTGCGCAACGATGTCGATGCCATGAACGCTGACGGCCTTGTTCGCGATTGATGTGCTGAAGGATATGTACAGCGCCGGATGCTCGCTGTACATCCGGCTAGCAAGATTTATTCCGGAGCGGATACCGATACCTCAAGAGACGCCTTGACTCCAATGGTACCTCTTTGATTTGCGACACCGCGTTGTAGGAGCAATCGGAGGTCGGCGGTCGCGAACACGCAGGCTGGGGCGCTGAACATGTATTGCCTGTCCCGGCCTCTTCGCGACCGTCGTAACCTCCGATTGCTCCTACCCGAATTGTGTGCGGTTAAGCCGGTGTGAGCTCGCCCGCATGACCTGCTCAGGCGTACTGCGCTGCCGCAAACGCCGATGCCCACGCCCACTGGAAGTTGAAGCCTCCCAGATGGCCGCTGACATCCAGCACTTCTCCGATGAAATAAAGCCCGGGCGATTTCAGGGACTCCATGGTCTTGGATGACACTTCGCGGGTGTCGATGCCACCTAACGTCACCTCGGCCGTCCGGTACCCTTCGGTGCCAGCGGGCACGACTTGCCAGCTCGCCAGTTTGGCCGCGATGTCGGCCAGTTCGGCGTGGGTGTATTGCTTCATCGGCTTGGACACAAACCATTGCTCGGCAATCAGGGTGGCCATTTTCTTGGTAAAAATCTCGCCGAGCAGCGTCTTCAATTCGCTGTTCGGGCGTTCGGCCTGTTGTTCGGTCAACCAGCCGTGGGCGTCGTGGTCGGGCATCAGGTTGATTTCGACCGTGTCGCCGGGATGCCAGAAGGACGAGATCTGCAAAATCGCCGGCCCGCTTAGCCCGCGATGGGTGAACAGGATGTTCTCGCGAAAGCTGGCGTCGTTGCAGCTCACCAGGCAATCAACCGACGTGCCGGTCAATTCGGTACACAGCTCTTTCAACTGATCGGTGATGGTGAACGGCACCAGCCCCGCTCGTGTGGGCAGAAGCGTGTGGCCAAACTGCTTGCCCACCTGATAGCCGAATCCGGTGGCGCCCAGCGTCGGGATCGACAGGCCGCCAGTGGCAACCACCAGCGACTCGCATCGGAGCTCACCAAGCGTTGTTTTCAGCAAGTACCCGCTTTCGGCTTTCTCGATGCTCTGCACCGAGGTGTCCATGTGCAGGCTCACGCCTGCGGCGTCGCACTCGCCCAGGAGCAGATCGAGGATGTCGCTGGATTTTTTGTCGCAGAACAACTGCCCGAGTTTCTTCTCGTGGTACGGCACGGCGTGTTTGCCGACCAGTTCGATGAAATCCCACTGGGTGTAACGGGCCAGCGCCGATTTGCAGAAATGCGGGTTCTGCGAAAGAAAGTTGGCGGGCTCGGTGTACATGTTGGTGAAGTTGCAGCGTCCCCCACCCGACATGAGGATCTTCTTGCCCGGCTTGTTGGCGTGATCAATCAGCATGACCTTGCGGCCGCGCCGGGCTGCGGTGAAAGCACACATTAAACCTGCGGCGCCGGCGCCAATGATCACAACGTCAGTAACGGGCAAAGCGGTGTCCTCGGGTGTAAATAATCCAGGGGGTGGTGGTAAACCTGTAGGAGCGCGCTTGCCCGCGATTGCGGTGGTTCAGTAGGACATTTATGCCCCTGACACACCGCAATCGCGGGCAAGCGCGCTCCTGCAAAGAGGGTCTGCGGACCTTACAAAATCCGGACGCGCAGCGATTTGCCTTTGATCTTGCCGTTGTTCAAACGCTCCAGGGCCTGCTTGGCCATGCTGCGCTCAACAGCGACGTACGCCTGAAAGTCAAAGATCGCGATCTTGCCAACCTGCGTGCCGGGAATGCCTGCTTCGCCGGTCAGTGCGCCGAGAATATCGCCAGGGCGCAGTTTGTCCTTGCGGCCCGAGCCAATGCACAGCGTGGTCATCGGTGGCAGCAACTTGCCGCCTTCCTTGCGTTCCAGTTGGTCGTACTGCTGCCAGTTGAGCGGCGCTTTCTGCAACTCTTCAACCGCGCGGGCGCGCTGGCTTTCGCCGGGGGCGACGAGGCTGACGGCGATGCCGGTCTCACCCGCACGACCGGTACGGCCGACACGGTGGATGTGAATCTCCGAATCCCGCGCCAGCTCGACGTTGATGACCATATCCAGCGCATCGATGTCCAGACCGCGCGCGGCGACGTCGGTGGCCACCAGCACGGAGGTGCTGCGGTTGGCGAACATGGCCAGCACCTGATCCCGGTCGCGCTGCTCAAGGTCGCCATGCAAGCCGACGGCTGACATGCCCTTGGCGGTCAGGTGATCGACCACTTCCTGCACTTGTTGCTTGGTGAAGCAGAACGCCACGCAGGACTGCGGACGGAAGTGATCAAGCACCTTGACCACTGCTTCGAGGCGTTGCTCAGGAGCGATTTCGTAGAAGATCTGCTCGATCTGGCTGTCTGCGTGCAGTGCTTCGACTTTGACGGTTTGCGGATCGCGCATGAACTTGGAGGCCAGCTGCTTGATGCCGACCGGGTAAGTGGCCGAGAACAACAGGGTCTGCCGACGCGTGGGGGTTTGCTCGATGATGTCGGCAATGGCGTCGTAGAAGCCCATGTCGAGCATGCGATCGGCTTCGTCCAGCACCAGCGTGTTCAAGCCGTCCAGTACCAGCGAGCCCTTGCGCAGATGCTGCTGAATGCGTCCTGGCGTGCCAACGATGATGTGCGCGCCGTGCTCAAGCGAGGCGATCTGCGGGCCGAATGACACGCCGCCGCAGAGGGTCAGCACTTTGATGTTGTCTTCGGAACGCGCCAGGCGACGGATTTCCTTGGCCACCTGATCGGCCAGCTCACGGGTCGGGCAGAGCACCAGTGCCTGGCAGCCGAAGTAGCGCGGATTGACCGGATTGAGCAGACCGATGCCGAATGCAGCGGTTTTGCCCGAGCCCGTCTTGGCCTGCGCAATCAGGTCCATCCCCTTGATAATCACCGGCAGGCTCTGCGCCTGAATCGGCGTCATCTCGGCATAACCAAGGGACTCCAGGTTAGCCAGCATGGCAGCGGAAAGGGGCAGTGAGTTAAAAGCGGTGTTAGTCACGGGACGGGCCTGCAAAACAAAATGTCGCGCAGTGTATCAGGTCGCAGCCCCTGCCTTGGGGCTGCGCGCGATAAATGGTGAGTGCATCACGCCTCGATCTCAGGCTCCGGTTGCGGCTTGCGCGCAGGCGCTTCGGGCGCCATTCGTGGCGACAGCTGCAAGAAAATCGACGCCGCCAGCATGGCTAGCACACCGACGCACAGGAAGGTCAGCTGAAACGCGCCCAAGACGTCGCTGACTTCGCCCGTCGCTACGTCGTCGCTGAATCCACCCAGCAAGGCGGCCGCGCAGGCGACGCCGAGACTCAGGGAGAGCTGCGCGACCACCGACAGCAGGCTGTTGCCGCTGGCGGCACTGGCATCGTCGAGATCGATCAGCGTCACTGCGTTCATCGCCGAGAACTGCAGCGAGTTGACCCCGCCCAGAAACGCCAAGTGAATCAGCAGAAGCCAGTAGGGCGTTTCGGCAGTCACCAGCGCCATGCTTGCCAGCAAGATACCCAGCAGCAAGGTGTTGCCGGTCAGCACGATGCGATAGCCCAGTCGCTCGATGGCTTTGGTTGCCAGCGGCTTGGCGAACATCGCTGCGAGGGCCAGCGGAATCATGCTCATGCCCGCGTGCGAAGGCGAGTAACCCAGCGCGACTTGCAGCATCAGCGGCAGCAGAAAGGGCAGGGCGCCGCTGCCCAGTCGGGCAAACAGGTTGCCCATGATTCCCACCGCAAAACTGCGGGTTTTAAACAATTGAGCCGAGAACAGCGGTGCTTCCACGTGACTGGCGCGCAACCAGTACGCGGCGAGACACGCCATACCCCCGAACAGCAGCATCACCACCCGCAAGTGCGGCAGGTTCAGTTCGCCAAGGCCTTCCATTGCAATCGTGATCAGCACCATCGACGCGCCGAACAAGCCAAATCCCACCAGATCAAAACGCGTACGCCCGCCGCCCTGTAGGTCAGGGATGAATTTGCGCACGGCGAAGCAACCGAGAATCCCCACCGGAATGTTGATCAGGAAGATCCAGTGCCAGCTCAGGTACTCCACCAGCCAGCCGCCCACTGTCGGACCCATCAACGGGCCCAGCAACGCGGGCATGGTGATGAAACTGAGCGTGCGCACCAGCTCGGTCCGGGGATAAGCGCGCAACACGATGAGCCGCCCGACCGGCATCATCAATGCGCCGCCAAGGCCTTGAATCACCCGAGCGCCGACCAGCATGCCGAGGGAGTTGGACACCGCGCACAGCAACGAGCCGAAGCTGAACAGCAGGATGGCGCTGAAGAAGATGCGCTTGATCCCGAAACGGTCGGAAATCCAACCCGATGCCGGAATCAGCAGGGCGATGGTCAGCATGTAAGCGATGATTACGGACTGCATGCGCAACGGATTTTCCGCCAGCGAGCCGGCCATGGAAGGCAGCGCAGTGTTGAGAATGGTGCCGTCGAGGCTTTGCATGAAAAAAGCGATGGCAATGACCCATGGCATCCAGCGCAGGGTGCGGGCGTCCAGCTGCGGTGTTGAGGTCGGCATGTGGATCGAGGGTCCTTATGGTTCGGGTGCTTGATCTGTTATGGCTATCGCGTGCTGCCTGTTGGTCTGCCGGTGCCGCTCCCTGCGGCCGACCGTAGAAGCCGGCTTGCTGGCGAACGCGTCATGTCATTCTCCCAGAGGTGACTGACAGACTGCTTTCGCCAGCAAGCCGGCTCTACGGATCGATGTCTGCCTTACAGGGTCAGCGTCAATGCACTCAGCAATGCGCCGGGCAGCAGGCACGAGGCTGTCTGGCGCTGACTGTAGGTACTTGTGGACAGCAGGAGTTCCCTTTCGCAGGTCAGTTGCTCCAGCGCCGTGCCCAGCAGGCTGAAAATGCTGTCGTCGAAGCGCATGGTGTTGACCGGCGCAATGATTTTGCCGTCTTCAACCCAGAACGTGGCGAAGCGGGTCATCCCGGTAATGCGCCCGGCGGTGCGGTCTGAAAAATTCAGGTACCACAGGTTGCTGATGTACAGGCCTGTGCCCAACGCCTTCAACACGCTGTCCAGTTCAAGCGAGCCGCCGTCCATGCTCAGCGCGCTCGGAGACTCCCCCCAGCCCGCGCCGTTGGCCACCAGGCCGTACTCCGCGGCGCTGCGTGAGTCGATCATTCGATCCTGGGCAGCGCCGTTGGCCACCAGAGACAGGTCCACGCGCGGATAACCCTCGCCGGAAAACGCGGGCGACAACGAGCCGCTGACTTGCTCCTTAAGGCTTATCAGTGGGCTCAGCGAAGCCTGTCCATCGTAAAGCCGCTGAAGGGGGCTGGTTTTGTCGGCGAGCGACTGCGCCGAGAACCCACCCCAGCACAGCATGCCCATGACTTCTTCCAGCGCTGCGGGCGCCAGATATGCGCGGTACTGACCGGGTGCAAGGACATGCGCCGGCCGCCCCAGAAATGCCAGTTGCTCACGGGCCAGCGCAAAACGCCGTGCGAAGCCGTCGTCGCTCCACGTGTGTCCGGCATAGTTGGCTTTGACCGCTTGGCCGTTCTCGTGAAACAGGCTCCAGTCGAAATTGAAGCTGTTGGCTTGATGCCAGCCCAGCGCGCCGCTTGAGCTGGCAAAGCCGCGATAAATAGGCCCGGCGGCGTAGATGCCGACCAGATCCAGCCCCTCGCCCAATTGAGCGATCTGCTGGACCACATGCGCGCTGTCCGGCAACGGCGTTTCCTGCACGTTGCTGCTCTGCCAGGCCTCATCGTTCAGCTGTAAGTAAGGATCTTCTGGCAGTAACGTCAGCGTCTCGCGCAGCTGTAGCAGGGCTTCGCTCAGTCGCTCCTGGTCTACCTCTGCATCGCCCGACAGCGTGAGGTTCAGGTTGGCATGGCGTCCTTCAGCGATCAGCTTGAAGTTCACGCTGGCCTGCTGGACGTGGCCGGCCTGACGCACTTTGGCGTGGTTGAAGCGGATAAAGTCCGACTCTTCAGCGTCATAGCCGAGCGTGTACCGTTCTTCGGACGTGACTGCACCTTGCAGCCACGCCGCCAGTGCCTTGAATTGCGCCTGATGGGACATCATGCGTCACCTCCGAAAACGTCAACGCTTGAGAACACGCAAGCGGGCGAGGCATGCCCAACGCGGATCACTTGATTGGGTTCGCCTTTGCCGCAGTTGGGCGTGCCCAGCACTTTGAAGGTACTGGCATCCCCGACCGCGCTGAGGTTGCGCCAGAACTGGGCGGAAATGGCCCGGTAGTTCGGGTTTTTCACCACGCCCTTGAGCTCGCCGTTCTCGATCAATTGGCCCCATTCGCAGCCGAACTGAAATTTGTTGCGCGCGTCGTCGATCGACCATGAGCGGTTGGTGCTCATGAGGATGCCGTTTTCGATACCGCCGATGAGCTGCGCCATCGACTTGTCGCCCGGCTCGATGTTGAGGTTGGCCATGCGGTCAATGGGTGCGCGGTTCCAACTGGATGCGCGGCTGTTTGCTACGCCTTCCATACCGCTGCGGTACTGCGACAGGGCACCTCCGAGCGGCCTCACCAGCACGCCGTCCTTGATCAGGAACTGCTTGCTCGCGGCCGTACCATCGTCGTCGTAGCCATAGCTCGCCAGTTGCTCGGGGATATCGGGATCGAACGTCACGTTGAGCAGGCTTGAGCCGTATTGCAGGCTGCCAAAATCGCTGGCCTTGACGAAGCTGGTGCCGGCGTAATTGCGCTCATCACCCAGAATGCGGTCCAGTTCCAGCGGATGACCGATGGATTCGTGGATCTGCAGGGTCATCTGGTCAGGCGTCAGCAACAGGTCGCGCGCGCCAGTGGGTGTGTTGGGCGCCATGACCAATTGCAGCGCCTGATCGGCGACGTTGACGGCCGCGCCGATGATTCCGCACGAAGCAAGCACCTCCGCACCGCCTTGCTGGCCGAAGTTCTCGCGGCCCAGGCTGCGGGTCTGGCTGTCTTGTCCGTCATAGGCCGTGACGGTCAGACCGGGAAATACAAACCGCTGGGCCTGACGAATTTCGGCGCCGGCATTGTTGAGGTAGATCTGCTCGACGTTTTCCAGCCCCAGCCCGACCTGCCAGTTCACCAGCCGCTCGTCCCTGGGCACGGACGCCGATTCGGCATTGAGCAACGCGTAGCATTCGCTGAGCGACGGAAAGGCAGTGTGCAGGTTAGGGGAGAGGTAATCGGCGCGCGCGGTGGCCACGGCCTGTTCGCTCAGGTCCAGAAGCGAATGCGGGGCCAGGCGTCGCGCCTGAACCTCGGCGTGTTCCAGTGCCGTCTGGAGCCCGCGCTGGGAGATGTCATTAGTGGCCGCGTAGGCTTCAACGCCATTGATGCGCACCGTGAGCATCGCGCCTTCGTCGATACTCAGTTGCGGCGGTTCGGCGACATTCTTGCGCACCGACAAATGCTGGCTGGTTTGTTTGACGTAACGCAGTGAGAAAAACGGTGCGCTGCTCTGCAGGGCAGAGAACCGCTGCTTGAGCTGAGCGGAGAAGTCGAACATGCAGGAAGGCTCCTTGATGACTCGGGCAGGCAATGGCCTGAATCATAGCGCGGATGTCCGCTGCGGCGGGGGAGGAAGGGCAACGCGGACAAACCGCGCAACCATTGTGAAACCGCGTGCGAATTGTGGGATCGGCTATAGCCGGGAAAGCGGCAGGTGCCACACCGCAGAATCGAGGGTGTACCCAATGGCCTCTTCCCGGCTGAAGCCGGTCCCACTGAAACACCACGTCCGCACTGTGGGACCGGCTTTAGCCGGGAATGCGCAAGGGGCGGCAGTGCCGATCGGGGCCGTACCCAAGGGCTTGGTCCCGCCGGCATTGTAGGAGCGCGCTTGCCCGCGAACGCGATCTGTCTGGGCCATTTCAGGTGACTGACACACCGCAATCGCGGGCAAGCGCGCTCCTACAAGTTTTGCGCTGCCTGCCGTGCAATACAAATGAGTTGCGCGGGTTACCACGCCCGGCCCGAAAGACCTCGCGGTTTACTGCGCCAACGGACCCACTTCACGCATCGGCTTGCCGCGCACCGGGGCATCGCCCGCTACATAGTAATCGGCGTTGCTGCGGGGCAGCGGATTGCGGCCGCGGATTTTGTCGGCGATCTTTTCAGCCATCATGATCGTCGGCGCATTGAGGTTGCCCGTGGTGATCAGCGGCATGATCGACGCATCCACCACACGCAGCCCTTCCATGCCATGGACGCGACCCTGGCCATCCACTACCGCCATCTCGTCGGTGCCCATTTTGCAGGAGCAGGACGGGTGATATGCGGTCTCGGCGTGCTCACGGATAAACGTGTCCAACTGCTCGTCGGACTGCACATCGATGCCCGGGCTGATTTCGCGGCCGCGGTATTGGTCAAGTGCCGGCTGCTGCATGATTTCGCGGGTCAGGCGAATACCATCGCGGAACTCCTGCCAGTCCTGCTCCGACGCCATGTAGTTGAAGAGGATGCTCGGATAGTCGCGCGGGTTCTTCGATTTCAGCTGCACGCGACCACGGCTAGGCGAACGCATGGAACCCACGTGCGCCTGGAAGCCGTGTTCCTGAACGCCCTTGCTGCCGTTGTAGTTAATCGCCACTGGCAGGAAGTGATACTGAATGTTCGGCCACTCGAATTCCTTGCGCGAACGAATGAAGCCGCCCGCCTCGAACTGGTTGCTGGCGCCGATCCCTTTGCCGAGGAACATCCACTCTGCACCGATGGCCGGCTGGTTCCACCACAGCAACGACGGGTACAGCGATACCGGCTCTTTGCAGGCGTACTGCAAATACATTTCCAGATGGTCCTGCAGGTTTTCGCCCACGCCGGGCAAATCATGCACAACCGGAATGTCGAGCTTTTTCAGCAGCGGCGCAGGGCCGACGCCGGAACGCTGCAGAATCTGCGGCGAAGCGATTGCGCCACCACACAGCAGGACTTCCTTACGAGCGCGGGCTTCGATGCGCGTGTCGCTGTCGCCGACCATGTAGGCCACGCCAACAGCACGCTTGTTATCGAACAGGATCCGGTCGGTCAGCGCATGGGTGACGATGGTCAGGGTGGTGCGCTTCTTCGCTTCGTCCAGGTAGCCACGTGCCGTGCTGGCACGACGGCCGAACGGGGTCACGGTGCGGTCCATCGGGCCGAAACCTTCCTGCTGATAACCGTTGAGGTCGTCAGTGCGCGGATAACCGGCTTGCACACCGGCTTCAACCATTGCAGCGAACAGCGGGTTATTGCCTGCTTTCGGCGTAGTCACACTGACCGGGCCTTCGCCACCGTGGTAGTCGTTGGGGCCGATGTCGCGGGTTTCGGCCTTGCGGAAGTACGGCAGGCAGTCGAGATAGGACCAGTCTTCCAACCCTGGATTTTTAGCCCAGCCGTCATAATCCATGGCGTTGCCGCGGATGTAGCACATGCCGTTGATCAGCGACGAGCCACCCAGGCCCTTGCCGCGACCGCACTCCATGCGGCGGTTGTTCATGTGCGGTTCCGGCTCGGTTTCGTATGCCCAGTTGTAGCGGCGACCTTGCAGCGGGAAGGCAAGCGCGGCGGGCATTTGCGTGCGGAAGTCGGGGCGGTAATCCGGGCCGCCGGCTTCGAGCAGCAGGACGGTGACGCCCGCGTCTTCGGTGAGGCGGGCTGCCAGGGTGTTACCGGCCGAGCCGGCGCCGATGATGATGTAGTCGAATTCTTGGGACATTGAAATGCTCCCTCTTTGGGATGTGTCAGATATGGAGCGGATGTATATGGATCACGGCCTGTAGGAGCCGGCTTGCTGGCGAACGCGATGGGTCAGGTCCTGCAAAGTTGAATGACCTGACGCGTTCGCGGGCAAGCGCGCTCCTACAAGGGCTAGCGCAGGATCAGAACACCGACGCGTAATCGCCCAGCTCGACCTGAACCGACTTGATGCGTGTGTACTGAGCCAGTGAGCTGATGCCGTTTTCGCGGCCCACGCCGGACTGCTTGTAGCCACCCACCGGCATTTTCGCGTCGGATTCGCCCCACGCGTTGATCCAGCAGATACCGGCTTCGAGCTGATGAATCACTCGGTGCGCGCGGTTCAGGTCTTTGGTCACGATGCCCGCGGCCAGGCCCATCTCTGTGTCGTTGGCACGGCAAACCACTTCTTCCTCGGTGTCGTAGCCGAGAATGCTCATGACCGGGCCGAAGATTTCTTCTTTGACGATGGTCATGTCATCCGTGCAATCGGTGAACACCGTCGGCGCAACGAAAGCGCCTTTGGCCAGCTCGCCCTCGGTCAGGCGGTCACCGCCGATCAGCAGGCGTGCGCCTTCTTCCTTGCCCTTGTTGATGTAGCCAAGGACGCTCTCCATGTGCGCGAAGCTCACCAGCGGACCGAAGTTGGTGGCATCGTCCTGCGGGTTGCCGACGCGGATGCGTTTGACGCGCTCAAGGATTTTCGCCTCGAAGGCAGTCTTCAGCGCATTCGGCACGAACACGCGAGTGCCGTTGGTGCAGACCTGACCCGAGCTGTAGAAGTTGGCCATCATCGCAATGTCGGCGGCACGATCCAGATCAGCGTCGTCAAAGATGATCAGCGGCGACTTGCCGCCCAGCTCCATGGTCACTTCCTTGAGCGACGAACTCGACGCACTGGCCATGACTTTCTTGCCGGTCGCTACGCCACCGGTGAAGGAAATTTTCTCGATGCGCGGGTGCTCGGTCAGCCAGCTGCCGACCTCGCTGCCTGCGCCGGTCAGCACGTTGAACACACCGTCCGGTACACCGGCTTCGGTATAGATTTCGGCCAGTTTGAGCGTGGTCAACGACGTTACTTCGCTTGGCTTGAAGATCATCGCGTTACCGGCTGCCAGCGCAGGGGCGGACTTCCAGAGGGAGATCTGGATGGGGTAGTTCCACGCGCCGATGCCGACCGTGACGCCCAAAGGCTCGCGGCGGGTGTAGACGAAGGAGGTGTCGCGCAGCGGAATCTGCTCGCCCTCGATGGCAGGCACCAGACCGGCGTAGTACTCCAGCACGTCGGCGCCGGTGACGATGTCGACGTATTTGGTCTCGGAGAGCGCTTTGCCGGTGTCCAGGGTTTCCAGTTCGGCCAGCTCATCGTTGCGCTCGCGCAGGATGTCGACGGCGCGACGCAGGATCCGGGAACGCTCCATGGCGGTCATGGCGGCCCAGATTTTCTGGCCCTTTTCGGCGCTGACAACAGCGCGTTCAACGTCTTCCCGGGTGGCGCGCTGAACCTCGGCCAGGACTTCGCCATTGGCCGGGTTAATGGCTTCGAAGGTCGCGTTGCTGCTGGCGTCGACGTAGCCGCCGTCAATGTAGAGTTTTTGCAGTTCGAAACGGGCCATAAAGTCCTCGCGATAGTCTGTGATGGGTAACGATCAAGTGCGCTGTGCGCGGCCAGGATCGTGGTGCCGGCTGCTTCAGCTCGGCGCTTTTGCCAATTGCAGGTCCATGTATTCGTAGGCGATCCGCTGCGCCTGTTCGGTATCGAAGGCGTCCCCGGAGAGCGCGCCACGCAGCCATAAGCCGTCGATCAATGCCGCAAGTCCTCTGGCGGCGCTGCGCGCGTCCTCCAGTGGAAGTGCGCGGCGGAACTGACAGCAGAGGTTGGAATACAGGCGGTGATCGTTGATCCGCTGCAGCCTGTGCAGCGAGGGCGAATGCATGCTGGTTGCCCAGAAGGCGAGCCAGGTTTTCATGGCCGGGCCATTGACCTGACTGGAATCGAAGTTGCCTTCGATGATCACTTTCAGGTGAGCCCGTGGACTGTCGTCGTTCAACGCCCGTCGCCGTTCGGCAACGCTGGCGATCAGCGCATTCATCAGGTGGCGCATCGTCGCTGCGATCAGGCCGTTCTTGTCCTGAAAATAGTGACTGATGATGCCGTTGGAGACTCCTGCCAGTTTGGCGATCAGCGCAATGCTTGCATCGCCCATCCCGACCTGATCGACCGCCGTAAGGGTGGCCTGGATCAGCTGTTGACGCCGAATGGGTTGCATACCGACCTTGGGCATTTGCGAAGCCTCCTGGACTTGCCGGGTAAGTGTGAAGGGCTGGAAACGGCGTCCACTGTAAAGCTTTTTAATTGAACGTTCAATCAACAAAAAAGAACGGGCGTGCGAAATTCGACCTGGAGTGCCTCCTAATCACGTGTCAAAGCGATTACTTGTGGGAGTGAGCTTGCTCGCGATTGCATTGGGTCAGGCAACGTTGTTTTAAACCTGCTGACGCCTTCGCGGGCAAGCGCGCTCCTACAGATTTTGGCGTTCCGGCAATCTCTGATCGATGCGAATTTGAGTCATCGCGAGCAAGCTCACTCCTACAGTAGGTTGTGTCTTCGCGCGATGAGCATTCGCCACGAATCTGTTGGAGCCGACTTGCTGGCGAACCCGCTGTGCAGTGGGCGAGAGGGGCTATGCGGCAGACGCGTGGTGAACCCCGCAAGCGGCTGATGAATCAACGGCCTGTAGGAGTGAGCTTGCTCGCGATTGCATTGGGTCAGGCAACGTTGTTTTGAACCTGCTGACGCCTTCGCGGGCAAGCGCGCTCGTACAGATTTTGGTGTTCCGGCAATCTCTGGTCGACGCGAGTCTGAGCCATCGCGAGCAAGCTCACTCCTACAGTAGGTTGTGTCTTCGCGCGATGAGCATTCGCCACGAATCTGTTGGAGCCGGCTTGCTGGCGAACCCGCTGTGCAGGCGCCGCCTCAGCCGTGATTCTTGCCCAGCAGTGCGTGGTACAGCTCGCTGTCGCCGAGGATCCCGACCAGTTGGTTGTTCTCCTGCAGTACCAGCTTGTTGCCGGTGTGATAGCGGATCTGCAGGGCGTCGCGCATGCCGATGTCGGAATGAACCACGGTTGGTCTGCGGCCCAGCGTATCGACCGACTGCCCGGGCTCCCAACTTTGCAGGTCCAGGATCGCGCCATGCTGGTGAGCACCGGTGATGGCGTTGCCGTCGGCCAGATCAATCCACGTGTCGTCGGTTGGGTCCAGACACACCTGGGAGCCGTTGATACGCGTGCACTGGGTGATCGGGCGCATCAGGCTGCGGCCGCACAGCACGTTGAGTGGATTGGTATGCGCGACAAAGGTGCGCACATATTCATCGGCAGGGTTGAGCACAATCTCTTCCGGCACGCTGTACTGGATGATCCGGCCGTCCTTCATGATCGCAATCCGGGTGCCGAGCTTGAGCGCTTCGTCCAGGTCGTGACTCACGAACACGATGGTCTTGTTGAGCTTCTTCTGCAGCGCCAGCAACTCGTCTTGCAGGCCTTGGCGGATTAGCGGATCGAGGGCGGAGAAAGGCTCATCCATCAGCAGAATGTCGGCGTCCATCGCCAGCGCGCGAGCCAGGCCCACACGCTGCTGCATGCCACCGGAGAGCTCGTCGGGCTTTTTGTTGCGCCATTGCGTCAAGCCGACCAGTTCAAGCTTTTCGTCCACCAGCTGACGCCGCTCTTTCTCGGGCCGACCCTGCATTTCCAGGCCAAAACTGATGTTCTCGCGCACTGTGAGCCAAGGCATCAAGGCAAACTTCTGGAACACCATCGCGATGCGTTTGGTGCGCATCATCTTCAGCTCGGCAGGGGTGCAGGCGGCAATGTTGATCTGCTTGCCTTCGTGCTCAACGAACAACGAACCACGACTGACCGTGTTCAGCCCGTTGATGCAACGCAGCAGGCTCGATTTGCCCGAGCCCGACAGGCCCATCAGCACGCAGATTTCGCCTTTGTTGATTTCCAGGGAGGCTTTTTCGACGCCGACGATCTGGCCGGTTTTCTTGAGAATTTCTGGCCGCGTGAGGCCTTGGTCCAGCAGCTTGAGCGCCTCACGCGGGTCTTTGGAAAAGACGACGTCAACCTGATCGAATTTGATGATGCTCATGCGTCAGCCCTCACTTTAGCGTCCGGTTGTTTGCAGATCCGGTCGAGCATGATCGCCAGTAATACGATCGCCAGGCCCGCTTCGAAGCCCAGTGCGATATCAGCGGTGTTCAGTGCGTTGACCACGGGTTTGCCCAAGCCGTCCGCGCCTACCAGCGCGGCAATGACCACCATCGACAGCGACAGCATGATGCACTGAGTGATGCCGGCCGCGATGCTCGGCATGGCATGGGGTAATTCGATGCGCGACAAGAGCTGGCGGCGCGAACAGCCGAAGGCCTTGCCGGCGTCGAGAAGTTCTTGGGGAACGTCGCAGATGCCCAGATACGTCAGGCGTATAGGTGCAGCAATCGCGAACACCACTGTCGAGATCAGGCCTGGTACCACACCGAGGCCGAACAGGGTGAGCGTCGGGATCAGGTAAACGAACGTAGGAACGGTCTGCATCAGGTCGAGTACGGGGCGCATGCAGGTGTAGAACATCGGCTTGTGCGCGGCAATGATGCCAAGCGGCACGCCGATCACCACGCAGACCGCCGTGGCGAATAAAACCTGCGCCAGGGTCTCCATGGTCTCTTGCCAGTAGCCCAGATTGAGGATGAGCAAAAAGGAAATCACGACAAATGCGGTCAGTCCCCACTTGCGTTGAATGAAGTGCGCAAGCAGGGCAACCAGGCCGATCAGCACGAAGGGGTTGAACCAGGTCAGGCCGCCGGTGAGCCCGTGGATCATGGTTTCCAGTGACGAAGCGATGGCGTCGAAGGTGCTGGCGCCGTGCTGCGTCAGCCATTCGACAAAGCCGGCGATGTACTGGCCCAAGGGGATTTTATGATCAGTCAGCATGATAGTGGTTGTCCGCGTGCGGGATGAAAAAAGGACAACAGGCGGGCGTTACCCGCCTGCCTGTCGAGTTACTTCGTCAGCTCGGCTTTTGCGGCTTCCAGGCCAGGTTTGCCGTCCACGGTGGTGACACCTGCCAGCCATGTATCGAGTACTTGAGGGTTCTTTTTCAGCCACGCCTTGGCGGCGATTTCAGGCTTCATTTTATCGTCGAGGATGTTGCCCATCAGCGAGCTTTCCATCGGCAAGGTGAACGACAGGTTTTTCAGCAGCTGGCCGACGTTGGCGCACTCGGTGGTATAGCCCTTGCGCACGTTGGTGTAGACAGTGGCTTTGCCGAAGTCGGGGCCGAAGTAATCATCACCGCCAGTTAGGTACTTGATTTTGAAACGGGTGTTCATGGGATGCGGTTCCCAGCCCAGGAACACCACGTCCGTGTTGCGCCGGGACGCCCGGTCAACCTGGGACAACATGCCCGCTTCGCTCGATTCCACGACTTTGAAGCCTGCGTCTTTTAGGCCAAAGGCGTTTTTGTCGATCATGCTCTGGATCAGGCGGTTGCCATCGTTGCCCGGTTCGATGCCGTAGATTTTGCCGTCGAGTTCTTTCTTGAATTTGACGATGTCGGCGAAGTCGTGAAGGCCTTTATCGTACAGGGCCTGGGGAACGGCGAGGGTGTATTTGGCGTTTTCGAGGTTGGCGCGCACGGTCTCGACGGTGCCGGCTTCGCGATAGGCCTTGATGTCGTTTTCCATGGTCGGCATCCAGTTGCCGAGGAAAACGTCCATGTTTTTGCCATCGGCCAGCGACTTGTAGGTCACGGGCACCGAAATCATGGTGGTTTTGGTTTTGTAGCCCAGCGACTGCAACACGACGCTGGTGACGGCGGTGGTCGCCGTGATGTCGGTCCAGCCCACATCGGAAAAATTGACCATTTGGCAGGCGGCGGGCTCAGCGGCCTGGGCCAGGATCGGAAGACTCAGCGCAACGCCCAGCAACAGCCTGTGTGAATTTTTCATGTCGGACTCCTTTGGTGTTTTTTTCTCGGCATCAACCGCAGCTGATGCGTTTTCTGGTGTCGGCGAGTCAAGTTGAAAAACAGCTCCATCACTGCGTCTGGCGATTGAGTCGACAACGATCATGTAACAGCGAAAAACAAACGCCTACAGGGGGCGTCGTATCCAGTACACAGGGAGTCGTATCCAGCATCAGTGACGTCGCTTACAGGTTTTTCCTCCGCTCGCCGAATGATTCCCGCGACAAAAGCAGAGTGACGATACGGCAAAAAGTGCCGGAATCGGCTGCGAACACGCTTGCACGTTGGCGTTCGCAAACACGACGTTGGTGGGCATGGGTGAGTCGGTGTGGGACGTCGCCCTGCAAAACAAAAGGCTGATGATGCCGCCATCTCGATGGAATGCTGCTTGAGCGTAGCAGCTTCATCGCCGGCCGCGCGGCGCGCCGGGAACCCTGTTTGCGGGAGGTTTGCGGTTAATGGCTATCAGCGTGTTCGACCTGTTCAAGATCGGTATCGGCCCCTCCAGCTCCCACACGGTCGGCCCCATGCGCGCCGCCGCACTGTTCACCCAGGGGCTGCGCGAGCGCGGCCAGCTGGGGCAGGTCGGGCGGATCGAAGTGCAGCTTTACGGCTCGCTCTCCGCGACCGGGGTTGGGCATGGCAGCGACAGCGCGGTCATTATGGGCCTGATGGGCGAATGGCCTGATGCGATTGATCCCGGGCTCATCGGCCAACGCATCGCTGAACTGCGAGAAACCGGCACGCTGCAGCTCAATGGCGATCATCCGGTGCCGTTTGTGTGGCAGCGGGACATGCTGCTCATTGATGAGAACCTTCCCTTCCACCCCAATGCCATGACGCTGGTTGCTTTCGATGAGCAGGGCGAGCTTCATCGCGACACGTATTACTCGGTGGGCGGCGGCTTCGTTGTCGATGAAGCGCAGGCTGCCAGCGGCGTGCTGGACCGCGACGAGACTGTTCTGCCGTACGATTTCTCCAGCGCCGATGAACTGCTGATGCTCTGCGAAAAGCATGGCTTGCGGGTGTCGCAGTTGATGATGGAGAACGAGAAGATCTGGCGCAGCGAAGACGAGATTCGCGCCGGGCTCATGCGCCTCTGGAAGGCTATGCAGGCATGCGTGGAGCTGGGGTTGAAGCACGAAGGTATTTTGCCAGGCGGCCTGAACGTGCGTCGTCGCGCGGCGCGTCTGCATCGCAGCCTGCAGGAGCTGAACAAGCCGAACGTCATTGGCTCGACCTTGAGCGCGATGGAGTGGGTTAACCTGTTTGCATTGGCCGTCAACGAGGAAAACGCCGCCGGAGGACGCATGGTCACCGCGCCCACCAATGGCGCGGCGGGGATCATTCCGGCGGTGCTGCACTACTTCGTCAAGTTCAGCGACGAGGTCAGCGAAGCCAACGTGGTGGACTACCTGCTAGGCGCGGCATCGATCGGCATTCTGTGCAAGAAGAACGCGTCGATCTCTGGCGCCGAGGTGGGCTGTCAGGGCGAGGTCGGTTCCGCCTGTGCCATGGCGGCGGCGGGGTTGGCAGACATCCTGGGCGCGACGCCGGAGCAAGTGTGCAACGCCGCCGAGATTGGTCTGGAGCACAACCTCGGCCTGACTTGCGATCCGGTCGGGGGCCTGGTTCAGGTGCCGTGCATCGAGCGCAACGCGATTGCCGCCGTCAAAGCCATCAATGCCGCGCAGATGGCGTTGCGTGGTGACGGTCAGCACTTCATTTCGCTGGACCGGGTCATCCGCACCATGCGCGACACCGGCGCGGACATGCACGACAAGTACAAGGAGACGTCCCGTGGCGGGCTGGCGGTGAGCGCAGTCGAGTGCTGACGGCCCGATCACAGGGCCCCGCGCACGGAGTCCTTCGTGACAGGGCTTTCGTCTAAAGCTATCTGCAAGCTGCCGCCAGCGCCTCCGGCCAGGCAACCCAGGCCGCGCCGCTTGCCCGCTTTTCGCCCACGCCGAGAAGGTACCGCTACGTTTTGGCGCGCCGGCGCTGATAGCGAGTCCCAGCCCATCCGAGCCAATGGCTGACTCACTCGATTCCAGCGCCCCGTGCATCGGGTGACACTCCGTGACCGCTCGGTCACGCTATCGTTCACACAAGTGCTACGCAATTGCCCATCCCGGCCGCCACGTCTGCGGCTCAGCGGTCCTGAAGTCGCGAATTGAATTGTCCTGTCGCTCCTGAATAGACGCTTCGCGACGTCGCAATCAAGAGTTGTTGAACGCGCATTCAGCTTTAGGCATGGCATTTGCGTTGCACTCACCCAGCTCTCCACAGATGAGGGCGATACAACAAGAGCCTCTTGCTGGGGCCATCAACCGTTTTACGCGTGAGGAGAAATTGTGATGACTTCGTTCAACTCCGGGGCCCAACCCCAGAACCGTGCGCCCCAATCCATCGGCTTTCTGCTGCTGGACAACTTCACATTGATCTCCCTCGCGTCAGCGGTCGAGCCTCTGCGGATGGCGAACCAACTATCAGGCCGGGAGCTGTATCGCTGGACCACCCTGAGCGTCGACGGCGGCCAGGTCTGGGCCAGCGATGGCCTGCAGATCACCCCGGACGCCGCGATGCACAAAGCGCCGGTGCTGGACACTGTGATCGTCTGCGGCGGCGTAGGCATTCAGCGGACGGTGACCCGTGAACATGTGAGCTGGCTGCAAAGCCAGGCGCGACAGTCCCGTCGGCTTGGCGCGGTGTGTACCGGCAGCTGGGCGCTGGCATGCGCGGGTTTGCTGGACGGTTTCGATTGCAGCGTGCACTGGGAGTGTCTGGCTGCGATGCAGGAGGCGTTTCCGCGCGTCACCATGAGCACGCGCCTGTTCACTCTCGACCGCAACCGTTTCACCAGCTCGGGCGGCACCGCACCGTTGGACATGATGCTGCACTTGATCAGCCGCGATCATGGCCGTGAGTTGTCGGCTGCTATCTCGGAAATGTTTGTCTATGAGCGTATCCGCAACGAGCAGGATCACCAGCGTGTGCCGCTTAAACACATGCTTGGTACCAACCAGCCGAAGTTGCAGGAAATCGTCGCGTTGATGGAGGCGAATCTGGAAGAGCCGATCGACCTGGACGAACTCGCGGTGTACGTCGCGGTATCCCGGCGCCAGCTGGAGCGGCTGTTCCAGAAATACCTGCACTGTTCGCCTTCGCGCTATTACCTCAAGCTGCGCCTGATCCGCGCGAGGCAGCTGCTCAAGCAAACACCGATGTCGATTATCGAAGTGGCCTCGGTGTGCGGTTTCGTGTCCACGCCGCACTTTTCCAAGTGCTACCGCGAATACTTCGGCATCCCTCCACGGGATGAGCGCGTCGGCTCCAACACTGCGCAACAGGTGGCGATGCTGCCTATTCCGCAATCACTGGTCATGGCGCCGTTGTCCGGGCCGCTCTCGGCTCTGAGCCAGGCGCGCAACGAGTCGACGTTTGCAAGTGTGCGGCTGTAAGACGCTGTAAGAGAAAACCCCGTGCGCTGTCGACTCAGGCCTTTGTCTGGCCTTGTTTGAATGTTGCCAGCGCGGGCAGCAGCTGTTGATCGATTGCCTGGCGCACGGCGGGGAGGATGGTGGCACCGCCCTTCAGCATTTTTTCCACCATTTGCCGTAATGCCCGAGCGCGGTCGTCATTCAGACCGCGCACGGCGTGGGCGCACGCCTGCTCGGGGCTGATGCCGGAGGGCACGTCCAGGCCTATTCCTCTGAGTTGGCTAATCAGGTCGTCTTGGTCGATCAGGTCTGTATGCATCATGGCGTACGCTCCGTTTAGGGGAATGCCCCGATTCTGGTGGCGCGGTGTGAGCTCGGCAAGTGCTGGCCCTGCCGATGTCTGGCATGCATATCACCGTGTCGTTTTCGGCTACGTTGTTGTTTGGTCCGCTCGGCATAATCGCTTCATCTACAGTGCGCAGGGTACGGCTTGGTCCCCCTCTGGCCTGCGCAACTGCCTCATCCCGGTTTTGTAACGGCTTAACCGGGTTTTTTTTGCCTGCAGGAAAGCCAAGCCCTCAAGCCTTATAGCGATTTGCTTGATCAGCTATCGCCAAACAGTCGCAGGTGTTGCGCGTCGACTCGCTAGTCTGAAGCCAGCAGCAGGTTTTTTGCCGGGCGGACGTTCAGGGAGGCAGGTCATCATGGATACTGATCAACGTTTGGAAATCCGAGGTCGAGAAGGCCATCGGCGACGCATTTTTGCAGGCTTATGGGCGCTTGTCCTGGCGACTGCCTGCGTGACGCAGGTGTTAAGGACAGAAGCGGACGATTCTGCCGTCACACCGCTTGATGCCCCCCATTCGTGGGAGGTGATCAACATCGGCAATGGCTTCTATCAGATCAGGCTCAAGCGCACAGATGACGTTGAAACAAAGTGCCTGACCGGTGTTCCCAAACAGGCAGCGGTCGTTCTGCTGGACTGCAATCCTCACCCTGGCGCGCCTTCGACGGTGCGTCAGTGGAGCTTCCATCGTCTCACTGCCGGTGGTTATCAGGTGGTGAGTCGCTGGGCTGACTTCTATGGATATCCTGCCTGTCTGGCTGCCACTGATAAGTCCCTGGCGCTCATCCCATGCACGCCGGGGGTAAGCGGCGCGCAGCCGCCGCAGGACATCGCGAAGCTTTACGCAGACCCCACTGAGCCGCTGACCGAGTAATTACTTGGTGGCGAGCGCTTGCCTGATGAAGCGTCTGCCATTGCACGTCTGGTTTGCTAAACTCCGCAGCCTTCCAGGAGCTGCCATGAACTACCGTCACGCCTTCCATGCCGGCAATCACGCCGATGTCTTCAAACACATTGTTCTGACTCGCTTGATCGCGCTCATGTCGCGCAAGGAGCAGCCATTTGCCTATCTCGATACCCACGCAGGTATCGGTCTGTATGACTTGCAGGGAGACCAGGCAACGCGCACCGGCGAGTGGATCGAAGGTATTGGCCGCCTGTGGGAAGCCGCCGACGTGCCTGAGATGGCGGCCGGTTACATCGACGCGATTCGTCAGATGAATCGCAAGACGGGTGAATTGCGGTACTACCCGGGCTCGCCCGAACTGGCCCGCCGCCTGACCCGCGAACAGGACCGCGTGCTGCTCAACGAGAAACATCCTGAAGACGGTGCACTGCTCAAGGACAACATGAAGTACGACCGCCGTGTCGCGGTGCACCTTGGGGAAGGCTGGCATGTGCCCCGCGCCTTGTTGCCGGTGCAAGAGAAGCGTGCAGTTATGTTGATCGATCCGCCTTTCGAGCAGCTCGACGAGATGAAGCGTTGCTCCGTCGCCCTGAAAGAAACCATTGCGCGTATGCGCCAGACCGTCGCGGCCATCTGGTACCCGGTCAAGGACCAGCGCGCGCTGAAGCGTTTCTATCAAGAACTGGCCGAAACCGGCGCACCGAAGCTCTTGCGCGTCGAGCTTTTCGTCCATCCGCTCGACACCCCCAATAGCCTGAACGGCTCAGGCCTGGCGATCGCCAATCCGCCGTGGGGTCTGGAAGAAGAGCTGCGCGAGTTGATGCCATGGCTGGCGAAAAAACTCGGTCAGACCCAGGGCGACTGGAAGATGGATTGGTTGATAGCGGAGTAAGTGAGTTGTTGCGGTGAAGCGCCCGACGTCTTCCCGGCTAAAGCCAGTCCTACAAGGATATGCGCAGTGTCAGAGGGATACGCGCGGTGTCAGGGGGGATACGCGCGGTATCAGTAGGACCGGCTTCAGCCGGGAAGAGGCAAGTTGCAACACCATCAATCCTGCGGCGCGACGCCCGACGTCTTCCCGGCTAAAGCCAGTCCTACAAGGATATGCGCGGTGTCAGAGGGATACGCGCGGTGTCAGTAGGACCGGCTTCAGCCGGGAAGAGGCAAGTCGCAGCACCTTCAATTCTGCGGCGCGACGACCGACGTGTTCCCGGCTAAAGCCAGTCCTACAAGGGATATGCGCGGTGTCAGAGGGATGCGCGCGGTGTCAGGGGGGATACGCGCGGTATCAGTGGGACCGGCTTCAGCCGGGAAGAGGCCAGTTGCAACACCATCAATTCTGCGGCGCGACGCCCGACGTGTTCCCGGCTAAAGCCAGTCCTACAAGGGATATGCGCGGTGTCAGAGGGATACGCGCGGTGTCAGTAGGACCGGCTTCAGCCGGGAAGAGGCAAATTGCAACACCTTCAATTTTGCGGCCCGACGCCCGACGTCTTCCCGGCTAAAGCCAGTCCTACAAGGGATATGCGCGGTGTCAGAGGGATACGCGCGGTGTCAGTAGGACCGGCTTCAGCCGGGAAGAGGCCAGTTGCAACACCATCAATTCTGCGGCGCGACGACCGACGTCTTCCCGGCTAAAGCCAGTCCTACTCGAGCACCCATTCACAACCCCACAATGGATACTCCTCCCGCTGACTTACCAGACCTGCCCTTACTGGGTTATTAACGACGTAGCGCGCCATTTCGACAAGGTCCTCTTCGGCCCTGACCCCGTGATCGTGATAACCCTTCTGCCATGTGAGTGTTCTCGCGCCGTGAGCCTTGTTCACTGCGAAGGCACTTCTCCCCTTCAGCGCTTGCATGACCGCGGGCAGTGACCCGGCCTTGAGCGCGAACAGCCAATGCAGATGGTCGGGCATAACCACCCACGCCATTGAGTGCACAACCCCAGACTCATGCAGTTGCTCCATTTCCGTGCGCACCCTGCAGGCTATTTGAATATCAGTGAATATAGGCAGGCGATTCTTGACCACAGAGGTCACAAGATAGACGTTCCCTGGCTGGGAAGATCGCCCGATACGGAGAGACCGTGCATGTTTGATTTCCCGCATTCCATTGCTCCTCTTCGTGTGAGGACAAACAATAAAAGCAGAACGCGGATTCAAGTATGGATAGTGGTTGTCAGAAGATTTCTGGCAGGCGGTGATATGTCAGTAGGACCGGCTTCAGCCGGGAAGGGGCAAGTTGCAACACCATCAATCCTGCGGCGCGACGCCCGACGTCTTCCCGGCTAAAGCCAGTCCTACAAGGGATATGCGCGGTGTCAGAGGGATACGCGCGGTGTCAGTAGGACCGGCTTCAGCCGGGAAGAGGCCAGTTGCAACACCTTCAATTCCGCGGCGCGACGCCCGACGTCTTCCCGGCTAAAGCCAGTCCTACAAGGGGTATGCGCGGTGTCAGAGGATTACGCGGGGTGTCAGTAGGACCGGCTTCAGCCTGGAAGAGGCCAGTTGCAACACCATCAATTCTGCGGCGCGACGCCCGACGTCTTCCCGGCTAAAGCCAGTCCTACAAGGGATACGCGCGGTGTCAGAGGGATACGCGCGGTGTCAGTAGGACCGGCTCCAGCCGGGAAGAGGCCAGTTGCAACACCATCAATTCTGCGGCGCGACGACCGACGTGTTCCCGGCTAAAGCCAGTCCTACAAGGGTTATGAACGGTGTCAGTGGGACTGTTGAGGTTGTTGGGGGGGTGGTTCAGTTACCCGCCAGGCTCGGCGGCATGCAGACACCGGTCCCACCAATGCCGCAGTAGCCTTGAGGGTTTTTCGCCAGGTACTGCTGGTGATACGCCTCGGCGAAATACACGGTGGGCGCTTGATCGATCTCGGTGGTGATGTCACCAAGACCCGCCTTGTTCAGCTCGGCCTGATACACCTCGGCGCTTGCTTTGGCAGCCTGCAGTTGTTCAGGCGTTGTGGCGTAGATCACCGAGCGGTACTGCGTGCCGATGTCGTTACCCTGGCGCATGCCTTGTGTCGGGTTATGCAGCTCCCAGAACATCGCCAGCAGGGCTTCGTAGCTGACCTTCGCCGGTTCGTAGACCACCAGCACGACTTCGGAATGGCCCGTCAGGCCAGAGCACACTTCTTCGTAGGTCGGGTTCGGTGTGAAACCGCCTGCATAACCCACAACAGTGCTGACCACACCTTCACGCTGCCAAAAGCGACGTTCCGCCCCCCAAAAACAACCCAGCCCGAAAATCGCGAACTCAACGTCCTCGAAGAACGGTCCGAGCAGAGGCTTGCCGGTGACGAAATGAGTCTCCGGCAGCGCCATGGGAGTTTCGCGCCCGGGCAGTGCCTGCTGAGCGGTGGGTAAGACGTTTTTATTCACAAGAATTTCCGAGCGCAAAACCATGAGGCACATCCTCTCTGGGACAGAACAACCAGACGCGTTGTCATTGAAACCGGTATATGGGGTCAGAATCGGCTGATGCAAATGCAGGGCGGCAAGTGTGCCGCACTGGCGCGGAGCAGGGAAGGGTGACTCAGGCGAGCGGGCCGCGTGGATAGCGACGCAACTTCTCGATCAGGTCCTCGCCAGGAATCGGCTTGTCGAACAGGTAGCCTTGCCCAACATCGCAGCGGTGGCGACGCAAGAAGGCCAGCTGTGCGGCCGTTTCGATGCCTTCGGCGACGACGGTCAGCTTGAGGTTGTGGGCCATGGCTATGACCGCTGACGTGATCTCCATATCGTCCTGATCATCAGGAATATCGCGAATGAAGCTGCGGTCGATCTTGATCACGTCGATGGGGAATTTCTTCAAATAGCTGAACGACGAATAACCCGTGCCGAAATCGTCCATCGCCAGGGTCAGGCCCAGGGTCTTCAACGACTCCAGCTGCAGCCGCGTATCTTCTGTTGCCTCCAGCAAGAGGCCTTCAGTCAACTCCAGCTCCAGCAGCGAAGGGTCCAGTTGCTCATCGCGAAGGATAGTGGCGAGGGAGCTGACCAGCTCCGGATCGGAGAACTGCTTGGGCGACACGTTGATCGCCACGTGGAGCTTGCCGTAACCGGCAGCTGTCAGCTGCTTGCTCATTCGGCAGGACTGACGCGCGACCCATTTACCGATCGGAATGATCAGCCCGGTTTCCTCCGCGACGCTGATGAACTGATCCGGGCGGATCATGCCTTTTTCCGGATGATTCCAGCGCAACAGCGCTTCCATGCCCAACAGACGGCCGCTGCGCAAGCACAGCTTGGGCTGGTAGAACACTTCGAGTTCGTTCTGCGTGAGTGCGCGACGCAGGTTGTTTTCGACAAACAGCTTGTAGCTGGCCTCCGCGTTCAGCGCCTCGGTGAACACCTGAACCTGGTGCTTGCCGTTTGCCTTGGCCTTATGCAGCGCCAAGCCTGCGTTCTTCATCAGCGTTTGCGGGTCGCGGCCGTGAATCGGCGCGCAGGCCAGCCCGACCGAGCCGGTAACGCTGATCAACTGGTTATCGACAAACATCGGCTTGTCCAGCGTGCTCAGCACTTCGCTCGCAACCCGCTGGCCTTCTTCAGGGCTGGTGTCGTCCAGCAGCACAGCGAACTCGTTGCTGGCAAAACGCGCCAGGATTCCGCTGGGGTTGAGGCTGTTACGCAGGCGACGCGCGAGGCTGATCAACAGCTTGTCGCCCGTCTGATGGCCGAGGCTGTCGTTGATGCGCTTGAAGTTGTCGATGTCGACCAGTAACAGGCTGATCGGCGTTTCGACGTCGCGGGCAAAATGCTCGTCCAGCGTGCGGATGAATGCCGGGCGATTACCCAGATTGGTCAGGTTGTCGGTGTACGCCAGACGCTCGATCCGCTGCTGAGAGAGCTTGGCCTGAGTGATGTCTTCGTAGATTCCGATGTAATGGGTCAGCTCGCGATCGTCGCCGTATACCTTGGAAATCGACAGCTGGCCCCAGTACGGTTCGAGGTTCTTGCGGCGGCTCTTGAATTCGCCCTGCCAACTGTTGCCATTGACCAGACTGGAATTGGCATCCAGCAGCAGCTCGCTGAGATTTTCCAGGGCGGGCAGTTCCGACAGAAGCTGCCCGTGGACTTCATCGGCAGGGTACTGAGTGATCTCGGTGAAACTGGGGTTGACGTACTCGACCACGCCATCGCGGTTGACCAGCAGAAAGGCGTTGGCGCTTTGCTCCACCGCGCGCTGGAACAAGTGCAAGGCGCTGGTGGCGGTACGGCGGTTGTGATTATTGATCGCGTGGGCGAACTGATCGGCCAGCTCGCCGGCGAAGGCGATCTCATCGGACTGCCACTCGCGTGGTGCGCCCGTCTGTTCCAGGCACAGGACACCCACCACATTGCCGTCAATGCGCACCGCGGCGTCCAGGATGGCGGTGATGTTTTGGGTGCGCAGTCGCTGGACCAGCTCTTTAGTGCGCGGGTCCTGCTCGACATCATTGACGTCAATGGCGCGGCTGGTGTGCAGCACCTCCAGATAGCTGGGGAATTCGCTGATGTCGATCGCGTCGGTTTTGGGGAAGGTGCTGGTGTCCCGCCGATACTCGGCAATGGGCTCAAGGGTCTGACCGGTGAGGTACCACAAGCTGGCGCAGGAGATGTCGTAGATCTCGCAGGCGCTTTTGGTGATCAGTTCAGCAGCTTCCTGCAGGGAGTTGCTCGTGCTGTAGCGATGACGCGCCAGGCGCAGAATCAGGCTCTGCTGCGCGCGCACCCGCTCAAGGTGCTGCAGTTGTTCGTGCTGTGCCCGTTGATTGAGCTCCAGCGCGATCTGCAGTCGGGAATTCTGTACTTCCAGATCAGGGCTGATGGCCTGCTCAGCGGATTCGGCTTGCTCATCCACCACCATCAGGTACCCGCGCAACAGATGCCGATTGCGCTGCTTATAGCCTTCGCCGATTTCCAGCAGGCTCAAGGGCCCGCGTGCGGTGTGCAGGGTATAGCGAATGACGTAATGAGCGCTGACCGCCAACTGCGTCTGCACGGCGTCATGCAGCTGATAGCGCGCCTCTGGCTCCATGAGGCTTGCGTAGGGCGAACCCACCAGCGCGCAGAGTTCGACTGCAGGCATGCTGAATTGCTTTTCGCAGTTTGGATCCAGATACAACATGGCCCAACTGGGTTCATTCAGCCGCTCGAAACGCAGCATTCCGAGCCGCGAAGGCACCGGCAATTGCGTCACGACCTCGGCCGCCGTTCTTCCGGCAGCATCAGGTTGGCTTTTCATGAAAGAACTCGCTGTCAGGGTGCTGTCGCGTACGGGCATGGAACCCGCCTTTAAATCGCGTGCCGCAAGGTTGCATCATGGCGATCGGGCTGACAAGTGAGCGCGATGGCTTAGTGCTATAAAACTGTCGGCAGACGGTTGATTCGATGTAAGTAATGGGTCGGATTGTCTGGATGAGGTCCAGGCGCTTGATAGTCGTGCATGATCAGCTATCGGCCAAGGGTTCGCCTACTGTAGGCGTCCTTTTCAAAAAGCCAAAAAAAGCCCCGCCAGTGAGCGGGGTTGAGGCATGAGCGTGGCAGCTCGAAAATTGATCGGAGCCCGTTTCGATGGAAACGGGCTCCGTACGGCTTACAGCAGAATCGTGCGGATATCCGCCAGCAATTCGCTCAGACGCTTGGTGAAACGCGCGGCGGCTGCACCGTTGATCACGCGGTGATCGTAGGACAACGACAGCGGCAGCATCAGGCGCGGCTGGAAGGCTTTACCGTCCCAGACCGGTTGCATGGTGGCCTTGGACACGCCAAGGATCGCCACTTCAGGCGCATTGACGATCGGCGTAAAGCCGGTGCCGCCGATATGGCCCAGGCTGGAGATGGTGAAGCAGGCGCCCTGCATATCGTTGGCCGAGAGCTTCTTGGAGCGTGCCTTTTCAGCCAGTTCGGCCGCTTCGGCCGCCAGTTGCAGCAGGCTCTTCTGGTCAACGTTCTTGATCACAGGGACCAACAGACCTTCCGGCGTATCGACCGCGAAACCGATGTTGAAGTACTTCTTGCGAATGATCGCCTTGCCGCTTGGCGCCAGTGAACTGTTGAAGTCCGGCAGCTCCTTGAGCATGTGTGCGCTGGCTTTGAGCAGCAGTGGCAGCACGGTCAGCTTCACACCGGCTTTCTCGGCCACGGCTTTCTGTGCGATACGGAAAGCTTCCAGATCGGTGATGTCGGCTTGGTCAAACTGAGTGACGTGCGGAATGTTCAGCCAGCTGCGATGCAAACCGGTAGCGCCCAGTTGCATCAGACGCGTCATCGGTACTTCTTCGGTTTCGCCGAAACGGCTGAAATCGACTTCCGGGATCGGCGGGATGCCCATGCCGCCGGAGGCGCCGCCAGCAGCAGGCGCATCCTTGGCTTTGGTCATGATCGACTTGACGTAGGCCTGCACGTCTTCTTTCAGCACGCGGCCATGAGGGCCGGTCGCCGAAACAGCGTTCAGCTCGACGCCAAACTCGCGAGCCAGCTGACGCACAGCCGGGCCAGCGTGAACCTTGGCGCCAGTGTTGGCAGGTGCAGCGGCTGGCGCGGCGGCCGGTGCAGGAGCACTTTCAGCCTTGGCAGCCGGAGCGGCAGGCGCAGCAGCGGCCGGGGCCTTGGCTTCAGCGCTCGCCGGAGCCGGGGCTGCAGCTTGCGCCGGAGCCGCAGCAGGTGCAGCACCTGCCACTTTCAATTTGAGAATCAGATCGCCGGTGCCGACTTCGTCTTCCACTTTGACGCTGATGCTTTCGACAACGCCGGCAGCAGGAGACGGAATCTCCATCGAAGCCTTGTCGGATTCCAGGGTGATCAAGGATTGATCAGCTTCAATGCTGTCGCCCACTTTGACCATCAGCTCGATGATGCGGGCCTTGCCCGACGAACCGATGTCCGGGACGTGAATATCCTGAACGGTGTCCGCCGCGGCAGGTGTAGCTGCAGCCGCTGGCGCAGCTTCGGCTTCTGCAGGTTTTTCCGCTGCGGCAGCAGGGGCTGGCGCGGCAGCAGCAGGTGCGGCAGCAGGCTCGGCAGCCGCTTCGCCTTCGACTTCCAGTTCGAACAGCTCGTCGCCTTCTTTCAGACGGTCGCCCAGCTTCACTTTCATCGCCTTGATGACACCGGCCTTCGGCGCAGGGATTTCCATGCTTGCCTTGTCGGACTCCAGCGTCAGCACGCTCTGGTCAGCCTCGATGCGATCACCGACCTTGACCATCAACTCAATGACTTCACCTTCACCGTTGCCGATGTCGGGTACGCGAATTAACTCACTCACAATGTCTCTCCTTAGGAGAACCTGTTCCTCGACTGCGCCGATCCATCTGCGACGAAACAGCCTGGATGCTCATTTACCGGAGTAAATTCCGCATCGGCGGCTGTTTCGCGCACGTCTCAGCGCTCTATTCGATCGTTACGCAGACCTTAGCAGTCCAGCGGGTTGCGCTTCTCAGGATCGATGCCGAACTTGGTAATGGCTTCAGCCACGACTTTAGGTTCGATATCGCCGCGATCGGCCAAGGCTTCCAGGGCGGCCAGCACAACGAAGTGACGGTCGACTTCGAAGAAGTTACGCAGTTTCTTGCGGCTGTCGCTACGGCCGAAGCCGTCGGTGCCCAGAACCTTGTATTCCTTGGTCGGAACCCACTGACGGATCTGGTCAGCGAACAGTTTCATGTAGTCGGTGGACGCGATCACGGGACCCTTACGGCCATTGAGGCACTCTTCAACGTAGCTCAACTGTGGCTTCTGGCCCGGCTTCAGACGGTTGCTGCGCTCGACGGCCAGGCCGTCGCGACGCAATTCGTTGAAGCTGGTGACGCTCCAGACGTCCGCACCGATATTGAATTGCTCGCGCAGGATCTTCGCCGCTTCGCGGACTTCACGCAGGATGGTGCCCGAACCCAAGAGCTGCACGTGGTGCGCGGCTTCCTTGGTGTCTTCTTCCAGCAGGTACATGCCCTTGATGATGCCTTCCTCGGAACCGGCCGGCATGGCAGGTTGCGTGTAGGACTCGTTCATCACGGTCAGGTAATAGAAGACGTCCTGTTGCTCTTCAAACATCTTCTTCATGCCGTCCTGAATGATCACCGCCAGCTCGTAGCCGTAGGTTGGATCGTAGGTGCGGCAGTTCGGGATGGTCGACGCCAAAATGTGGCTGTGACCGTCTTCGTGCTGCAGACCTTCACCGTTCAGGGTAGTACGGCCGGCGGTGCCGCCGATCAGGAAGCCACGGGTGCGGCTGTCGCCTGCAGCCCATGCCAGGTCGCCAATCCGCTGGAAGCCGAACATCGAATAGAAGATGTAGAACGGAATCATCGGCTGGTTATGGCTGCTGTACGACGTACCGGCAGCGATAAACGAGGACATGGCGCCGGCTTCGTTGATGCCTTCTTCGAGGATCTGGCCCTTTTTGTCCTCGCGGTAGAACATCACTTGTTCTTTGTCGACTGGCTCGTACAGCTGGCCTACGGAAGAGTAGATGCCCAGCTGGCGGAACATGCCTTCCATACCGAAGGTACGCGCTTCGTCCGGGATGATCGGAACGATGCGCTGCCCCACTTCCTTGTCCTTGACCAGTTGGGTCAGGATGCGCACGAACGCCATGGTGGTGGAGATTTCGCGGTCGCCTGAACCATCAAGGATGGCTTTGAGGGTTTCCAGAGGCGGGGTCGGCAGGTTGAAGCTCTGCGCACGGCGCTGCGGCACGAAGCCACCGAGTGCTGCACGGCGTTCTGCCAGATAGCGCGCTTCGGCGCTGCCTTCTTCAGGCTTGTAGAACGGCAGGGCTTCGAGCTGATCGTCTTTGATCGGAATGCTGAAGCGGTCACGGAAGTGACGCAGGCTGTCGACGTCGACCTTCTTGGTGTTGTGCGCGGTGTTTTTCGCTTCACCGGCGCCCGTGCCATAACCCTTGATGGTCTTGGCCAGAACAACGGTCGGCTGACCTTTGTGGTTGACCGCTTCGTGGTAAGCCGCATAGACCTTGTACGGGTCGTGGCCGCCACGGTTGAGTTTCCAGATTTCGTCGTCGGACATATCTGCAACCATCGCCTTGAGTTCTGGCGAGTTGAAGAAGTGTTCGCGCACGAAAGCGCCGTCTTTGGCCTTGTAGTTCTGGTACTCGCCGTCGATGACTTCGTCCATGCGGCGTTGCAGGATGCCGTCGACGTCCTTGGCCAGCAGTGGGTCCCAGAAACGGCCCCAAATGACTTTGGTTACATTCCACTGAGCACCGCGGAACACGCCTTCCAGTTCCTGGATGATCTTGGCGTTGCCGCGAACCGGACCGTCCAGGCGCTGCAGGTTGCAGTTCACCACGAAGATCAGGTTGTCGAGCTTCTCGCGACCGGCCAGGGCGATGGCGCCCAGGGATTCCGGCTCGTCGGTCTCGCCGTCGCCCAGGAAGCACCAGACTTTCTGCTTGCCTTCAGGGATGTAACCGCGGTGCTCCAGGTACTTCATGAAGCGCGCCTGGTAGATCGCCTGAATCGGACCCAGACCCATGGAAACGGTCGGGAACTGCCAGAAGTCTTTCATCAGCCACGGGTGTGGATAGGACGACAGGCCATTGCCGTCGACTTCCTGACGGAAGTTGTTCATTTGCTCTTCGGTGATGCGACCTTCCATGAACGCACGGGCGTAGACGCCTGGCGATGCGTGACCCTGGAAGTAGATCAGGTCGCCGCCGTGTTCGTCGGTCGGGGCCTGGAAGAAATAGTTGAAGCCGATGTCGTACAGGGTTGCGCTGGAAGCGAAGCTGGAGATGTGACCGCCCAGATCCGGGTCGCCGATGTTGGTCTTGACCACCATCGCCAAGGCGTTCCACCGTACCAGCGAGCGAATGCGGCGTTCCATGAACAGGTCGCCGGGCATGCGTGCTTCGTGGGTGACGGGGATGGTGTTGCGATAAGGCGTGGTGATGGCGTATGGCAGCTGCGAACCACTGCGTGTGGCCAGCTCGCCCATACGGGTCATCAGGTAATGAGCACGGTCTTCGCCTTCTTTGTCGAGAACCGATTCCAGGGCGTCCAGCCATTCCTGGGTTTCGACGGGATCGAGGTCTTGCATGGCTTGCTCCAGGGCGGAAAGGCTTCCAGAATCGGTTGCCTGAGTTTGTTGCGACTGGCCTTGTGGGCAGACGATGTAAAATTCTTGGATGACCGGATGGGTCCCCGGTGTTGTGTAGTTTTACTACAAATCTCGGGCTAATTCAGCTTTTTGACTTGTATATACAGTAGTAAAACTACACCTGAGCGATGTAGGTGCTCGTGATGCAGTGTCCGGTAAAACGAAGAGCTTGGCTCAAATACCTGACGAATTGCCTGGTTAGGCATTCGTGAACCAATAATCTTCGCTCACCCGCAATTTTTAACCTTTGTTCGACAGTCCGCGCCATGACGCTCATGAAACCGGGCGGCGGACTGCCTTTTGAACGCCGATCAAGGATAGACCATGAGCCTTCCCCCGCTGGCCGAGCTGCCGGCTGTCCTCTTGCCTTTGGTTACCCGCGCGCGCCAGTCCTGGTGCAGCGCGCTGGAGTCTCTGACAGACGAAGCCAGGCGGCAGTTTCAAGCCTGGCCCAAGGGACGGCTATCGGCGTTCGATCGCGTATGTGCCGCCAGCGATTTTGTCGCCGACCAGGTATCACGCGATCCGCTGATGCTGCTCGACCTCGCCGAAACCGGTGAGCTGGAGCGCAGTTTTCAGCCCGGCGAGCTGCTCGGGCAACTCGCCAATGCGGTTGTCCAGGCGGCCAGCGACGATGAACTGGGGCGTAATCTACGTCGTCAACGCACGCGCCAGCAAGTGCGAATTATCTGGCGGGATCTGACCCGGCAGGCTGATCTGGTGGAAACCTGCCGCGATCTCTCGGACATGGCAGATGGCTGCATCGATCTGGCTTACAAGTGGCTGTACGAACGCCATTGCCAGCAGTTCGGCACGCCGACCGGCCGTCGGGGCGAGCCGCAACAGATGGTCATCCTTGGGATGGGCAAGCTGGGCGCCGTTGAGTTGAACCTGTCGTCAGACATCGATCTCATCTTTGCCTACCCGGAAGGCGGCGAAACCCAAGGCGTCAAACGTCCGCTGGACAACCAGGAGTTTTTCATCCGCCTCGGCCAGCGATTGATCAAGGCGCTGGACCCGGTCACCGTCGATGGCTTTGTCTTTCGCGTCGACATGCGCCTGCGCCCATATGGATCTTCCGGTGCGCTGGTGCTCAGTTTCAATGCACTGGAGCAGTACTATCAGGACCAGGGTCGCGACTGGGAACGCTACGCCATGATCAAGGCGCGAGTGGTCGGCGGCGATCAGCAGAAGGGCAGCGAACTGCTCGACATGCTGCGGCCCTTTGTCTACCGCCGCTACCTGGACTTCTCGGCAATCGAAGCGTTACGCACCATGAAGCAGCTGATCCAGCAGGAAGTTCGGCGCAAAGGCATGGCCGAGAACATCAAGCTGGGTTCGGGTGGCATTCGCGAGGTGGAATTCATCGCCCAGGCCTTCCAGCTGATACACGGCGGACGTGATCTGAGTCTGCAGCAGCGACCGCTGCTCAAGGTGCTCAAAACCCTTGAAGGCCAGGGCTACTTGCCAGCTGCGGTCATTGACGAATTGCGCGAAGGCTATCAATTCCTGCGTTATACGGAGCACGCCATTCAGGCGATTGCCGACCGCCAAACGCAAATGCTTCCGGATGACCCGCAGGATCAGGCGCGCATCGCATTCATGATGGGCTTTGCCGACTGGGCGATTTTTCATGAGCGGCTGATGTACTGGCGTGGCCGCGTCGAATGGCACTTCCGCCAAGTGATCGCCGACCCGGATGAAGAAGAGGGGCAGCAGGACCACGGCGAGGAAATCGTCGGCGGCGAGTGGCTGCCGTTGTGGGAAGAATCACAGAACGAGGAGAGCGCCTGCCTTCAATTGCATGAAGGCGGGTTCGCTGATGCGACCAAAGCGCTGAAAAATCTGAGCAACCTGCGCAGCAGTTCTCAGTTGCGCTCGATGCAGCGTCTTGGCCGCGAGCGTTTGGATGCGTTCATTCCCCGGCTGCTCGCGCAGGCCGTTGAGCACGATAATCCCGATTTGGTGCTGGAGCGCGTGCTGCCGCTGGTTGAAGCGGTGGCGCGTCGTTCGGCGTATCTGGTCTTGCTGACCGAAAACCCTGGCGCGTTGCGTCGATTGCTGACCCTGTGCGCGGCGAGCCCCTGGATTGCCGAGCAAATTGCTCGCTTCCCGCTGTTGCTCGACGAATTGCTCAACGAAGGCCGGTTGTTCAGCCCGCCCCAGGCCCTTGAACTGGCAGCCGAGCTGCGCGAGCGTTTGACACGGATTCCCGAGGACGACCTGGAGCAGCAGATGGAGGCGTTGCGGCACTTCAAACTGGCGCACCGGCTGCGCGTCGCCGCCTCGGAAATCACCGGCAGTTTGCCGCTGATGAAAGTCAGCGATTACCTGACCTGGCTGGCCGAAGCGATTCTGGAACAAGTGCTGGCGCTCGCCTGGCGCCACACCGTCGCCCGCCACGGCGCGCCACGCCGCCCGGACGGCACGTTGTGCGATCCCGGGTTTGTCATCGTCGGCTACGGCAAAGTGGGCGGCATCGAACTGGGTCATGGTTCGGATCTGGACCTTGTGTTCATTCACGACGGCGATCCTCAGGCTGAAACCGACGGCGCCAAGCCGATCGATGGCGCGCAATTCTTCACGCGGCTCGGCCAGCGGATCATTCACCTGATCACCACCCAGACCAATTCCGGCCAACTGTACGAAGTCGACATGCGCCTGCGTCCGTCGGGTGCCGCGGGCTTGCTGGTCAGTTCCCTCGGGGCCTTTTCCCGCTATCAGGAGAACGAGGCCTGGACATGGGAGCATCAGGCGCTGGTCCGCGCACGCGTGCTGGTGGGCAGCACTGACGTGGGGCGACAATTCGAGGCCGTGCGCGCGTCCGTACTCGGCCGGGAGCGGGAATTACAGAAGCTGCGCCAGGAGGTCAGCGAGATGCGCACCAAGATGCGCGACAACCTCGGCACCCGCGCCACGGCGGCAGGCAAGGCGGCGAATGCGTTTGAGCCCACGTCCCGCTTCGACCTCAAGCAGGACGCCGGAGGTATCGTCGATATTGAATTTATGGTGCAATACGCGGCTCTGGCGTGGTCCAGAGAGCATCCCGCGCTGCTTCGCTACACCGATAACATCCGCATTCTGGAAGGCCTTGAAGAGGCGGGTCTGATGGCTGCCGCTGATGCCGGCCTGCTGCGTGAGGCGTACAAGGCTTATCGCTCGGCCGCGCACCGGCAGGCTCTGCAGAACGATCCGGGCGTAGTGGCCGGTGACCAGTTCGCAACCGAGCGGCGCGAAGTGATGCGGATCTGGGGGCAGCTGGGGTTGAGTTGATCGCGGGCAGGGTTCGGATCTAACGGATCTCTATAAAGCTATGACAGGGAGGCGTCAGGCGGCGTGTGCAAGCATCACGCAGTCTGATGGGCCTCCCTGCTCGTTTCTGGTCGTTTTTGGATTGAGCATGAGAATTCTGATCGTAGGGCCCAGCTGGGTCGGTGACATGGTGATGGCGCAGACGCTGTTCCAGTGCCTGAAGCAGCGTCACCCGCAGTGCGAAATCGATGTGCTGGCGCCCGAGTGGAGCCGGCCGATTCTCGAACGCATGCCCGAAGTGCGCACCGCCTTGAGCTTCCCGCTTGGCCATGGCGCGCTGGAACTGGCCACGCGCCGGCGCATTGGCCGGTCCTTGAAAGGCCAGTACGACCAGGCGATTCTGCTGCCCAACTCGCTCAAGTCGGCACTGGTACCGTTCTTTGCCGGTATTCCCAAGCGCACCGGTTGGCGCGGCGAGTATCGCTACGGCCTGCTCAATGACGTTCGCACCCTCGACAAACAGCGTTACCCGCTGATGATTGAGCGTTTCATGGCCCTGGCCTACGACAAAGGTGCGGAACTGCCACGGCCATATCCACAACCCAGCCTGCAAATCCAGCCAGCCAGCCGTGACGCGGCATTGGCCAAGTTCGGCCTGAGCCTCGACCGCCCGGTGCTGGCGCTGTGTCCGGGCGCCGAGTTCGGTGAGTCCAAACGCTGGCCCTCCGAGCATTACGCCAAGGTCGCCGAGTCGCGCATTCGCGAAGGCTGGCAGGTGTGGCTGTTCGGTTCGAAGAATGACCATGCGGTGGGCGAGAGCATTCGTGAGCGGCTGATTCCCGGCCTGCGTGAAGAATCCGTCAACCTCAGCGGCGGCACCTCTCTGGCCGAAGCCATTGACCTGCTGTCCTGCGCGGACTCCGTTGTGTCCAACGACTCGGGGCTGATGCACGTGGCCGCCGCGCTGAATCGCCCGCTGGTGGCGGTGTACGGGTCGACGTCACCCGGTTTCACGCCGCCGCTCGCCGATCAGGTAGAAGTTGTCCGGCTCGGCATCGAATGCAGCCCATGCTTCGACCGCACCTGTCGTTTCGGTCATTACAACTGCTTGCGCTTGCTGGAGCCTGAGTCAGTGCTTCAAGCCCTGGGCCGCATCAGCGGCACGCCGGTCGAGGTTTCCTGACTTGCGGGTATTGCTGATCAAAACTTCCTCGCTGGGCGATGTTATCCACACGTTGCCCGCGCTGACCGATGCGCTGCGCGCGCTGCCCGGCATCCAGTTCGACTGGGTGGTGGAAGAAGGTTTCGCGGAGATACCGACCTGGCACCCGGCGGTTGCCAATGTGATACCCGTCGCGATTCGGCGCTGGCGCAAAAATCTCTGGCAGACCTTCAAAAATGGTGAATGGCGCCAGTTCAAGCAGCGGCTGCGCGACGCGCGCTACGATCTGGTGATCGACGCCCAAGGCCTGCTGAAAAGCGCCTGGCTCACTCGCTACGTCAAGGCGCCGATCGCCGGGCTGGACAAGGCCTCTGCGCGCGAGCCCATGGCCACCCGTTTCTACGACCGTCCTTACGCCGTTGCGCGCGGCCAGCATGCGGTTGAGCGCTTGCGTCAGTTGTTTGGTCAGGCGCTGGGCTACGCTGTGCCTGCCGGGCTGGGCGACTACGGCCTGGATCGCAGCAGGTTACTGGAACCGGGCGCCGACGCGCCGTTTGTGCTGTTTCTGCACGGCACGACCTGGGACAGCAAGCACTGGCCGGAGCTGTATTGGCGACAACTGGCCGAACGCATGATCGGCCAGGGGCTGGAAGTTCGTCTGCCGTGGGGCAGCCCGGCCGAGAAGGCACGCGCCGAACGCATTGCCGACGGTCTTGAAAATGCCGTGGTGCTGCCCAAGCTTAATCTGGCAGGGGTCGCCCGCATTCTGGCGGCTGCGCAGGGCTGCGTCGCCGTTGATACGGGTCTGGGCCATCTGGCTGCGGCCCTGGATGTGCCGACCCTGTCGCTGTTTGGCCCGACCAATCCGGGCCTCACCGGGGCGTACGGCAAGTCGCAGGTTCATCTGGCAGCCGATTACCCTGCCTGCGCTCCCTGCCTGCAAAAGAAATGCACTTACCGACCGACGCCGGAAGATCAGCGTCAGGTCGACACCGAACGCGAGTGGCCGATGTGCTTCACTCGCCTGAATCCCGAGCGGGTAGCGAACCAGTTAGGCGCGCTATTGCTGGCAAAGGAACATCCCTGATGCAACTGGCATTCGTGCTCTACAAATACTTTCCCTTCGGTGGCCTGCAGCGCGACTTCATGCGCATTGCACTGGAGTGCCAGCAGCGTGGCCATAAAATTCGTGTCTACACCCTGATCTGGGAGGGCGACGTGCCGCCCGGCTTCGAGGTGCTGGTGGCGCCGGTCAAGGCAATCTTCAATCATCGACGTAACGAAAAACTCACCGACTGGATGAACGCCGACCTGGCCAAGCGTCCTGTGGACAGGCTGATCGGCTTCAACAAGATGCCCGGTCTGGACGTGTATTACGCCGCCGACGGTTGTTACGAAGACAAGGCCCAGAATCTGCGCCATGGTCTGTACAAATACTGGGGCCGCTACCGTCATTTCGCCGACTACGAGCGGGCAGTGTTCGCCAAAGACGCGAAGACCGAAGTACTGATGATTTCGGAAGTACAGCAGCCACTGTTCATCAAACACTACGACACGCCGCTTGAGCGCTTTCATCTGCTGCCGCCGGGGATATCCCAGGACCGCCGGGCCCCGGCCAACGCCGCCGATATCCGCACCGAATTCCGTCGCGAGTTCAAGCTGGGCGACGACGATCTGCTGCTCGTGCAAATCGGCTCCGGTTTCAAGACCAAAGGCGTCGATCGCAGCCTCAAGGCGCTGGCGGCCCTGCCTGCCGAACTGAAAAAACGCACGCGGCTGTTTGTAATCGGCCAGGACGACCCCAAGGTATTCCAGCTGCAGAGCACGACGCTGGGCCTGGGCGAGCACGTCACGTTCATGAAAGGTCGCAGCGACATACCGCGGTTTCTGTTGGGCGCCGACCTGTTGATCCATCCGGCCTACAACGAAAACACCGGCACCGTGCTGCTTGAGGCGCTGGTGGCAGGACTCCCGGTGCTGGTCAGTGCGGTGTGCGGGTATGCCCATTACATCGCCAAGGCCGACAGCGGTCTGGTGCTGGACGAGCCGTTTGAACAGAACCAGCTCAATCAGTACTTGGCGCGCATGCTCAAGGACGACTCCGCGCGCAGCACCTGGAGCCGCAACGGGCTGGCATTCGCCGACACGGCTGACCTTTACAGCATGCCGCAGCACGCTGCGGATGTGATTCTGGCGGAGCACCACGGATGAAACTGATCCTTGCTGAACCCTTCAAGTCCCTCTGGGCCGGGCGCGATGCGTTCGAGGCCGTCGAGGCGCTGGACGGCCAGGTGTATCGCGAACTTGAGAACCGGCGCACGTTGCGCACCGAGGTCGACGGCCGTGGTTACTTCGTCAAGATCCATCGCGGCATTGGTTGGGGTGAAGTGGCAAAGAACCTGCTGACCGCGAAACTGCCAGTGCTGGGCGCAGGTCAGGAGTGGGAGGCGGTCAATCGACTGCATGAAGTCGGCGTTCCAACCATGACCGCCGTGGCGTACGGTGAGCGGGGGAACAACCCGGCCATGCAGCACTCGTTCATCATCACCGAAGAGCTGGCACCGACCGAAAGCCTGGAAGACGTCAGCCTCAACTGGCGCACCGCGCCCCCCGAGCCGCGCATGAAGCGCGCGTACATCGCCGAAGTGGCGAGGCTGGTCGGGATGATGCATCGCGCCGGGGTCAATCACCGCGACTGCTACATCTGCCATTTTCTGCTGCACACCGACAAACCCGTCACGCCCGAGGACTTCAAACTCTCGGTGATCGACCTGCATCGTGCCCAGACCCGCCCGGCAATCACCCAGCGCTGGCGTAACAAGGACTTGGCCGCGCTGTATTTCTCGGCGATGGACATCGGCCTGACCCGACGCGACAAGTTGCGTTTTCTCAAGGGCTATTTCCAGCAGCCGCTGCGGCAGATTCTGGCCCAGGAGTCGGCGTTGTTGAGCTGGCTGGAAGGCAAAGCCGAAAAACTCTACCAGCGCAAATTGCGCTACGGGGACGCGCTCTGATGGCGGGCTGGAATCTGGAGCCTGGCTACGCGGCGCTGACAGATGATTTCGGCACGCTCGACGCCGTTTTCGCCCTTAAAGGCGAGCGGCTGACGCGTGACCCGTTGTCGGAAGTCATCCGCGTCGAACGCGGCGGCGTGAATTATTACGTCAAGCGCTACGTCGCAGCGGGCAAAGGCTTGCGGCGGTATCTGGGTCGTCCTCGTGTCAAGTCCGAGTGGCAGAACCTCAAGCGCTTCGCCAAATGGGGTATTCCCACAGCAGAGGTCGTTGCATGGGGGCTGGAGCGCAATGGTGCCGCCTACGACCGTGGCGCATTGATCACCCGTGAACTGCCGCGCACTGAAGACCTGTCCGAACTGGCGCGGCTCAATGACACCCGTCTAGACAGCCGCGCCTGGGTCAACGGCGTCAGTCAGCAGGTGGCGCGTTACACCCGAACCATGCACGACCATCACTTCACGCATAACGATCTGAAGTGGCGCAACTTGCTGGTAGACGATCAATCCACCGTGTTCCTGATCGACTGCCCCAACGGCGCGTTCTGGGTCAGCTTCATGCTGCGCTATCGGATCACCAAGGACCTTGCGTGCCTGGACAAGGTTGCCAAATATCACCTGTCAGCCACCCAGCGTCTGCGTTTCTATCTGCAATACCGTGGGCGTGAACGCTTGAATGATTCAGACAAAAAGCGCATTCGTCACATCGTCAGTTTTTTTGAGGGTCGCGAATGACTGTTTTCATTGCCGAGGCCGACCGGGGTCTGCTCGAACGACACGGCCTGGCAACCTTTGAGGCGCTATGGGACGTACAACTCGATGCGGTCGATGAGCCCAATACCGGTCGTGGTGGCTGGAGCAGTGTGTTTCGCCTGGAGCTGGAAGGCTCCGGCTACTACCTCAAGCGCCAAAGCAACTACCTGACCTACACCCTGCATCATCCCTTCGGCGAGCCGTCGTTCTCGCGGGAGTTTCGTAATATCAGCCTGTATCAGAAGCTGGGTATACCGGCGCTGCACGCCGTGTTTTATGCCGACAGGAAGGTAGGCGGCGAACACCGTGCCATTCTGATGACCCGCGCGCTGGACGGCTGGACTGATCTGGACACGTTGTTGCAAGACTGGCCTGAGCGAGCGGCCACCGAGCGGTTGGCGATCCTGCAGGCGTGCGGGCAACTGGCGCGCACGCTGCACAAGGCCGGGCAGGTACACGGTTGTTTTTACCCCAAGCACATATTCATGAAGGCGCGTGGCGGGGCGTACATGGCGCAACTGATTGACCTGGAGAAGACGCGCAAGTCCATCTTCGGTCAGCGCGACCGGGTCAAGGACATCGAACCTTTGCTGCGTCGCGCACCGGTGTGGAGCGAGGCCGACATCCGCGAGCTGCTGGCGGCGTACGTGCAGGCTCCTGCCGACAGCGGGCTGGTTGACGCGTGGTGGCAACGGGTCGCCAAACGGGGCAGCCACAAGCGGCGGGATCGGTAGGCATCGCTTGGCGTGCCTGATTGATCACTGTCCTGAGCAAACCTGTGGGAGCCGGCTTGCTGGCGAATGCGGCTTTTTGGGTTACGCATATATAAGACGGTGAGTGGCGATCGCCAGCCCACTGACTCCTGCAGCACACTAATTGCCTGTCAGATCTGCGGTCTGGATCCGGGCTTGATAAAAGAGGGCGCCGATGCGTTTGTCTGAACTGAAAAACGCCGGCCGCACTCCGGCGCTGCCAATGAGCATTGCCCTGGAGGATGCGGCGGGTCCTGCCGAGCTTCAGTTGCTCAGCCTGCTGCGCGTGCTGCCGGGTCAGCGTTATGTTGGTGCTGGCATTTGGCGCGGGCGCACGGTGTTGGCCAAGTTGCTGGTTGGGTCGAAAGCCCCTCGACACTTTCAGCGTGAACGCGACGGCGTGCAGGCATTGGCGAAACAGGGTTTGCCAACCCCATTGCTGCTGGCTGACGGTCTGCAGGAAGGTGAGGGCGGCTGGTTGCTGTTCGAATTTCTGGATCAAGCCCAGAGCCTGGGCGATGCCTGGAAATCCGTAGAGAGCCTGCCCCCATTGGCCGATGAACAACAGTCGGTGCTTGGCGATGCCTTGGCCGCCGTGGGCCAGATGCACGCCAAAGGCCTTTGGCAGGACGACCTGCATCTGGACAACCTGCTGCGTCAGGGCTCGACGTTGTATTTGATCGACGGCGCGGGCATTCGCGTCGAGGAAGCGGGCAAGCCGTTGTCCCGGCAAAAGGTGCTGGAGAACCTTGGCGTCTTTTTTGCCCAGTTGCCGAAGTCGCTGGAGCCTTTCACCGAGGAATTATTGGTCTATTACCTGCTGAGCAACGGCGAGCACGGCTTGCCGGTCGAGGCGCTGCAAAAGCAGATCGACAAGGTGCGCAGTTGGCGGTTGCGCGATTACCTGATCAAGATCGGCCGTGAATGCAGCCTGTTCAGTGTCGAAGACGGGCCGTTTGCCCTGCGCGCCATTCGTCGTGACGCAGTCGCCACGATGCTCCCGATTCTGGAGCAGGCCGACGGGCTGGTCGATGGCGGGCATCTGTACAAAACCGGTGGCGCGGCCAGCGTGGCCAAGGTCAGCATCGCGGGCCGAGAGTGGGTCATCAAACGCTACAACATCAAAAACCTGGCGCATTGGCTCAAACGTTTCTGGCGGCCGTCCCGTGCGTGGCATTCATGGCGAGAAGGCAATCGGCTTGAGTTTCTCGGCATTGCCACACCCAAGCCTCTGGCGCTCCTTGAGAAACGTTTCCTGTGGCTGCGTCGCGAGGCGTACCTGGTGACCGAGTACTTGCCCGGGCCTGACATCATCGAACGCTTTGCGCCTTTTGTTGCGTCAGGCGATGCGCCCGAAGCCGAGCTGCAGGCTCTGGATGTGCTGTTTGCACAGTTGATTCGCGAACGCATCAGCCACGGCGATCTGAAAGGGCATAACGTGTTCTGGCACAAGGATCGCTGGTCGCTCATCGATCTGGATGCGATGTGTCAGCACAGCTCCCACGCCTCGTTCGTCGGCGCGTTTGCCAAGGACCGCGCGCGCTTCATGCGCAACTGGCCGGCCGACAGTGCGCTGCACCAGGTGCTGGAGCAGCGCATTCCGACGCTAACAAAAACCCAGGACTGACCCGTCAGCCCACGTGCTTGAGGTTCATCTCTGCCAGCGCTTCGATCAAGGCCTCAAGGCCGTTGAACCGTTGGCGATGAACCTGCGGCCAGCCTTCGCGCTCCACATAAACCTTGCCCGCAGGGTCATATCGCACGGGTGTTTCCTTGAGCGTCAGATCCCTTGCCCGGTGAATGACGGTCGGCTGTAACGCATTGGACGTATCGACCAGGAACATGCCCGGGTTGTGCAGCCTGGCCGCCACCGGAATCGCCAGCTGGGGTCGCGCAGGCAATTCGATCTGGATACGGAAATCATTCTTCACCGCTACCCGCTCCTGTCCTATGCCGCCAAGCACCAGCTCGCCCGGATCGATCGTGATGCCTTGGCCCTGGCCCGCGGCCACATCCACCACTCGCACGCCAATGCCCTGTTCCAGTTCGGCAATACCGGGCACGCTGTTTTTGAACGTGTTGGCATGGGATTCACCCACCAGCGCAATCCATTTGTGTGAACCCATGACCTGTTGATGCCTGCGCATCGTGCGTGAGGCAAAGTAGCTCAGCACTTGCTGGCGGGTGGTGTCGGAATTGGTCGGCACGTGGCGAATGTAATAACTGGCGGCGCAATCCACGGCGCGGATCTCAATGCCATGCCGCCTGGCCTGAACCACCAGGTTCTCAAATGAATAGACGCCCGAGGGGTCAGTACCAAAGCCTTTGTCCATGTGCTTGAGGTCATGCAGCAGACGCTTGCTCATCACTCCGGTGTCGGCAAAGCGGTCAAGGTCGGCCTGGTGGATGTCGGTCAGTAAGTGCTCCATGTACAGCGTCTTCACGTCCTGCCGGGCGAGATGTTCCATGTGGTCGAGAATGAAGCGCTTGCTGGCTATCGCCGAATGCGTTTCACCGACCACCAGCCCCGAGGTGTTTTCGTACAGCTCTTCGATCACCATGCTCAGTGGCGTCTCGGCTTTGACCTGAGGAAGGATCACCCGCTCCGGCAGCGCCGTCGTGAGTACAGAGCGGGCGTCTATCTGCAGCTCTTTGGCGATTGTGAAGAACGCGTCCCGGACCTCCAGCAGATGGCTTTCGACAAAAAAGTAATCCGGGTTCAGGCCACGATGGCGGAAATGGGCCAAGTCATGAAAGACCGTCCTCATGTGCACCGGCAACTGATAGTGGCTGTCGATCAATGATTGCTGGATCGCACCCAGCGGGTATTCATCGACCCAGGACGCCGCATCGGCACGGGTCCAGTGCCCGCCCGGGTTCAGTTCGAAACCGTGATCACCGACATAGGGATTTGTGTCGTTGCGGGAAGGGGAAACGAACGCGCGGCGTTGGGGGTCGATCCCCCACTGCGAGTTTGGACGCCCTTCAAGTAAGCGCTGCAGCGCTCCGTCCAGTGAGGTGTTTGACGGGCTGACCTGCGCAGCGGCACCGGCGGTTTCGCTGAGGGTCGGGTTGCCGACCTGAGCGATGAAGTCGGCGCGGGATGCGGCACCGTTAACGGTATCGGTGTCGGCAGCAATTCGGATGGGTCCGCCCCGTGCGCCGTCTTCAACGCGCAGGCTCAATACGCCTTGCAACTCACTGATCCCGGGCTGCCGATGCCAGGTATTGGCGAGCCGGTGGTCAAGCAGCGCAATCCAGCGTCTGGCGGGATGCGCCTGGACGTCCTGGCTGATGACCTTATTGCCGAAAAACACGGCCATCTTTTGCGTCGCCAGCGAGTCGTTCAGCGCAGAAGCCACTTCGTTGTCGGCATAGTCATAACTGACGGATGAACTGAAGGGCCGCACTTCGATGCCATGGCGGTGAGCGGTTTTGATCAAGTGGTAATAGTCATGTTTGTCGCTGCCGTTTTTCAGCGCGCCGTCGTTCACTGTGTCGAGGTGATGTTTGATCATGTGCGAGCCGCTGCGTGTCCGGTTACCCAACGCCCTGTACTTCTGCAGTTTGTGAAGGTGTTGGTCGGTCTCCAGGTGCTCGATGTACAACACCTCAACCTTCTGCTCGGCCAGCGAAGACATGTTGTCGATCAGCATCTGTTTGCTGGCGACAGAGGTAGGGGCCTCGCCAATCACCAACCCGTTGGATGTTTCCAGAGCGACCTTGAAGAATGCCGGCACCGTGATGCCTTCTTCCAGCACGGGCAACGCAGGCTTGCCGGGGAGCCACGGTTGCTCGAAAAACATCCTGGCATCGCGATACAGATTTTCGCGCAACGCCTTATAGGTCGAGCGACCCGTCTTGAACACCTCGTCGAAAAACTCCCGAAGCCCAAACGGTCCCTCCTCGAAGCGCTCAGCCTGGCGGGGGCTGACGATGCCAAAGATATAACGCTGCAGCGATTCCGGCATCTCGTAATCGCTAATGTCACCCACTGCGGTTGTGGGGCCCGCGGGCGTCTCGCCCAAGCGGTGAAATGCAGGCAGGACGCCGCCTTTTAGCCGGGCAGGCTCAAGCAGTTGCCATTGCCGCTGGCTATCAAGGCGAACCGGTTGCCTGCCAAAAAAAGCGAACGGGTTGCGCGGGTCGATGATCTGCCAAGTGCTCAGCCCTGGGTCGTACTGCACTTGGAATATCTGGCCGTGCAAAGAGATGTAGCAGTTTCCACGCAGGACCTTGACCCCACGACCGTGTTCGCTGTCGAGGGCCACGGCCTCGTTCAGCGAAACATTGACGGCGTAACCGCTGTGCAGGTGAGCGACGTCGTTGCCTGGAACCGGCGGGGTGTCTTGCTGCAACGCGTGCCATATGCCGCTCGCATCCGTGCGCGCGTAGTGGCCGGTAGGCTGAAGCGTCTCCGGGAGCAGCGCCTGAGTTCGGTAAAGCGGGACATGATGGTTGCCCGAGGGTTGCCCCGCCCAGAACAGCGTGTTCTCTACCACCACAGGCCGCAGCGTTTCATCGGTGGGCTGGGGGATGGAACGAGCGCGCCGACCGGCTTTTCCCGGCCCGGCCAGTTCTTTCAGCACGCCGCCGAGCCCTTTGATCCCGCTGTGAAGATCGCCCGCCGCGCCCGCCGCATTGAGCCAGACGCTGAGCACATGAACGCTGGCGGCAGCGTGATCCCGCTCGCTCAGTGCGCTCAAGGCGCGATAACCGTCAACGCCGGCGATGAGCATGCCGACTGCGAAACTGGCCGGGGGAAAGGGCAGGGTCACGGCGGTGGCGATGAGCTCGAAGCCGCCCCAAAGCTGCCGCGCGAGCATGTCGGCGCGACCCTTTTCGGTGTCCTGAACATCTCGAATCCTGCGTTCGATCACTTGGTTGAAGCACACGTCGTACAGATCACGAAACGGCTCCCTTGGCAGTGAGGGCTTGCGGCCCTTGCCGTGTTTCAAATCAGCGAACGCGAACGCCAGCGGCATGCCGGCTTTTAGTCGCGCCCGGCTCAGGTAGTAGTCGCCCATGCCCTCGCTCAGCAACGTGTTGGAGAACGCCGTCAGGGGGCGAAACGCGCGACCGTCCGGGGCCTGCGGTGTATACAGCAACACCTGATCCAGGGTTTTTGCTTCGGGCGGCCGCAGCAGAAAGCAGCCGTGGATGATTTCTGTGGGAACGCCGGAGATTCCCGCCTGCACATTCACGCGTAGCGGATAAACCGGGTAGCGCAGCCGCTCCGCCGGGCTGTTGTGATGCATATTGAGGACAGAGCCGGTCAGCCAATGCAGCTGCGATGCGTCGATGTGCCCTTCGAGAAAACTGCGCAGCGCATCCGCGCGCATTTGCAGTTGAGTCAACAGCAGGCTGTGCCGGCGGCGCCAGGCGTAGCTTTCGCTGGTGGGGTCCAGGAGTTGCCCTCGAATCATCGCGATGTACTGATCGGCCACCCACTGACCGCGAACCGAGGCGGCGACGTTCTCCGGGGTCAGCGGCGAGAGGTCCACCCCTTCCGGGCCGTAAAAGCTGGCCGTCGTATCGGCAGACGCGTTGAGAAGGCCAATCGAATCGTCGTAACCGTCGCGCAGCAGCTGTGTGTACGACAGGGTTTCCCGCGGCGTGCGAACAATGATTCGGTCGGGGTCGACGGTTCCGGGATCCACCCCCAGCAGTCGACTGAGCTGTTGGCGAGCGGTCTGGTGCACATACGTATTGAAGTCGATTGCCTGGGTGCGCGCGTCGGATGTGTAAAGGTCTGCGGCGCCGACAAGCGCGTCCTCCACCGCGACCATTTGCTGGCGCTGTTCGGGACTGGCACGCAGAAACCAGTGCGGCGTGTGTTGCTGCTGCTCTGAAAGCGTCACCTTGACCCGCGCAGACACCAACGCACGCAAACCGGTGCTGTAATCCGCAAGGGTGCTGAAGCTGAGCCAGTCCGGGATAGGTGCGGGCTTTTCGCTCAGATTCTGCAGCTGGTGTTTCAGCGTGTCTCTTCTTTCGACGCTTATCTGGTTCAACAAAAAACCGGTCAGTTCAGCCGACGCGCTCCAGCTCACCAGTTCGACCAGCAACTGACGGTCATTGTCGAATCGCTGAAAATGCCGGGCGGGGGGGCTGTCCGGCGTAAACATCAGCAACCCGTCCGGCTGCCCCGCTGCATCAAGTTTGCGCAACACCAATACGCTGCCGAGGGTGTCACGGCCGTTGAGTTTGATCTGCTGGATGACAGCATTGGGGGAGGTTGCCGCGGTGGTGTGTGGGTCAAGGGATTCGATCATCAGCAGATCGGCGGGCTGAATGTGCCCTTGTAGCTCTGCGCCACGGGCTTGCGCCACCAACTGGAGATGCATTGCTTCGCACATCATGCGCTGGGTGACCGGCGAGCCGAGTGCCTCACGTTGCGCAGGGCCGAAGCGGGCGCGCAGGTCCTGTTCACTAATGACGCCGGCCAGATAGGCGGGTGTCAGGCCGGCAAGCTCCGGGTGCAGCGGCTCGCCGGCATAGGTGATCCGGGTGCGCCCCTGAAAGGCAGAGTCCTGCCCGGTGTCGCCGGGGTGCAGTCCGTACAGCGCCAGCTGCGTCAGCGAACGGCTGACCGTATAGGGTTGTTCTGTAAGTGGCAGCGCGCGTTCGGTGGTTATCAGCACATCATCGGGGTCAATGTCCTGGCCCAGATCGTTCGCCAATCGCGCGCGCAAATGGCTCCGTGCGAATTGTTCAGCGCAGGCCGCGCTGCCCATGACACTCGTCAGCGCACTGCGCGCCTGTTCGTAGGCCATCAGACCGGCAACGTAGCGCTTGCGCTGTTCTTCACTGGCCATTTCCAGCCAGGCGGGCTGGGCACGGCGCCGCTCTCGCAGAAACCGGCGATCTTGCGCAGCGGCGACGACAGCTTCCGGCCCCCAGGACTTTGGCTGACGGAGGCGGTCTTCGAGGTGTGCCGCGAGGACTTCAGGCGAGAGATTATCGCCGGTCTCAAGTAGCTCATCGATGTCAACGCGTTGCTTCGCCAGCAACTGATCCAGAGCGTGCTCATAGGGTGAGCCCTTGACGGGCTTCAATTGAAAATCAGCGGGGCTGATGGGCTCCGGGAATATGTCGCCGCCTGCGCCGATTTCAAGCCAGGCCTGACGCGTGCTTTCGTGCATCAAGCGCAAAAGAGGAAGGCGTAATACGGGATGGTTGATGCGCCGCGCGAGTGCTTGCAACAGCGCCTCGTGGGAGACGAAGCCTTCAACTGACTGACCAGGCAGGCAGAGCAACGTCTGGCCCGCCTGAGCAGTCGCAATAATGGCACCCGCGAGTTCAATGCAGGTGTGTGGATCAACCTGCAATTCAAGCGCGCTGAACACCACGTGCTCTTGTGCGTCCATGCCAGGCAGGCACCTTGAGTACTCGCGGTGCAACTCGCCCTCTTCGATGTTGAGCAACACGTCATCGCGCAGGGTGAGCTCCAGGCCGGTCACGAATAGCTCGCGTCGCGAAATATCGCGCGCGCTTGCCGCTTCCCAGAACCCCGCGTTGGCCAGGTGCAGCGGCGCGGACCGCGTGATGCCCTGAGTGTCAGCGGTGGCCTCAAGCGAGGTGGCTGCGTCAGGGAGGTGCAGGCATTCGGCGTCGAGTACCGCTGCCAGCGTGGTCAGCCGGTCAAGTGCCGGTGAGTGGGTTGAAAGTGCTTCCATGTTGTACAGCATCCTGAATGATCGATGCGCGCAGGGCGCGCAAGGGCCGGGCGATGAGCCCGATGGTTCGTCGAGCCACAAATCAATCAGACGGCTGAAACGTGTGGTGCTACATAGTTAACGCACAAGGCGAGGATCAAACGTGCAGGTGCGGCCAAGGGCACTGTGACGGACTTTATTCCCTGCGACCCATTCCAAAGCCATTACGCTATAATCCCGCCCTTTAGCTGTCTGCCGCCGTTGCGCCAGACACACCTTATTTGTCAGGCGCGTGATGCCTGCATGCAGACTTAAGAGGCTAGACCCCTGTGGCATTGACGATCCTTGGCCTGTCCGGCGCCCTTAGCCATGATCCTTCCGCAGCTTTGTACATCGACGGCAAGCTGGTCGCTGCGGCCGAAGAAGAGCGTTTCGTACGCGACAAGCATGCCAAGAACCGCATGCCCTACGAATCAGCGAAATTCTGCCTGGAGCAGGCGGGCATCAAGCCTTCCGACGTCGATGTCGTGGCCATTCCCTTCGCGCCCATCAGCCTGTTCGGCGAAGCGCGCTGGCATTACGCCAAGCGTTACTGGTATGCACCGGATCGCGCGCTTGACGCGATCTTGATGGGCAACCGCCGCTACAAGCGCTATCGCAACAAAATCGTCTGGTGTCTCGAACAGCTGGGCTTCGATCCTAAAAAAATCAAGATCGAACCCGTTGAGCACCACTTGGCCCACGCCTCCAGCGCCTACCACTGCTCCGGTTTCAAAGAAAAAACCGCGATTCTTGGTATCGACGGCAAGGGTGAATACGCCACCACCTTTTTCGGCTACGGCGAAAACGGCAAGATCCACAAGATCAAGGAGTTCTTCGATCCGGATTCGCTCGGTGGCCTGTACGGCGCAATCACCGAGTTCCTCGGCTTCGAGATGCTCGACGGCGAGTTCAAGGTCATGGGCATGGCACCTTATGGCGACGCCACCAAATACGACTTCTCGCGTCTGGCCAGCTTTGAAAATGGCGAGCTGGTGATCAACACCGAATACGCCAACGTCATCGGGCTGCGCCGTTATAAAGAGAAGGGCAAAGGTTTTTACTTCTCGCCCAAATTGATTGAATGGCTCGGCCCCAAGCGCGAAGGCGACATTGCCGACGAGCCGTATATTCACTACGCCGCCAGCATGCAGGCGCTGTTCGAAAAGCTTTCGCTGCAGATGATCGACCACTACCTGGGCGACATTCTCAAGGAAACCGGCAAGCTGGCCTTCGCTGGCGGCTGCGCGTTGAACGTCAAGCTGAACCAGAAAATCATCGCCCGCCCTGATGTCAAAGAACTCTTCGTCCAGCCGGCTTCCGGTGACGCAGGTACTGCGGTGGGTGCAGCTGCTTACGTTTCACACGCGCGGGGCGTACCGGTCGAGAAGATGGAACACGTCTACCTCGGCCCGTCCTACAGCAACGAAGACGTTATCGCCGCCTGCGCCCGCCATCCGAGCAAACCGAAGTGGCGCAAGATCGACAACACACCCGAGCACATCGCCAAAATCATGGTCGAGGGCAATCCCGTGGCCTGGTTCCAGGGCCGCATGGAGTTTGGTCCACGCGCCCTCGGCGGTCGCTCGATCATCGGTTGCCCGAGCATCCCCGGCGTGGCTGATCGCATCAACCATCAGATCAAGTTCCGCGAGCGCTGGAGGCCTTTCTGCCCGTCGATGCTCGACACCGTCGCCCCTCAGATGATCAAGATCGATCACCCGGCGCCGTTCATGACCTTCACGTTCGAAGTGGCGGAAGAATGGAAAACCCGCGTGCCTGAAGTCGTGCATGAAGACGGCACATCCCGCGCCCAGGTGCTCAAGCGCGAGTACAACCCGCGCTATTACGACATGATGAAGGCGCTGGAAGACCTCACCGGCAATGGCGTCTCGCTCAACACGTCGCTCAACCGTCGTGGCGAACCGATGATTTGTTCGCCTACCGATGCGTTGAACATGTTCTTCGGCTCCGATCTGGAGTACCTGATCATGGAAGACATTCTGGTGGTCAAAGACGGTGTGGACAGTCATGACACGCTCAGCTGAGCGGCATGTCCTCCAGTTTTGCCACGGCTACGACGGGCCGTTTCTTGACTGTGCCCGTCAATACGCAAGCTTGTTTGCAGGCCGGGGCTATCGCGTCACCACGGTCTTTCTGACCGGGGCTGCCGACGCCGAAGTCGCAGCCAGTTGCGCGTCGGACGAGGTGCTGTTCATGGAGTACAGCTCCAAGGCAATCGGCGGCATGAAGCTGGCAGCGATCCGCGATCTGCGCAAGATCGCGGCCTCGCGCAGCTTCCACTTTTGCATTACCCACCGTTTCAAACCCACCTACATTGCCCTGCTTGCGACCAAGCTGCCGGTGATCGGTGTTCATCATGCGTTTGGTGATTACCGCCGTCGCAGTCGCAAAGTCATGGCCAACATGTTCCGCGCCCGCCTGAGCCTGTTGGGAGTTTCGGACGCGGTGCGCGATGACATCCGTAAATGCCTGCCGAAGTGGCCGGCCGACCGGATTCAAACCCTCTATAACCGCATCCACGTCGATCAACTGACCGCCACATTGCTGTCCCGCGAGCAGGCACGCGAAGCGTTGGGGCTGGCTCAGGATGCATGGGTGGTGGGCAATGTCGGACGGCTGCACCCCGACAAGGACCAATCGACGCTGCTCAAGGGATTCGCGCAGGCCTTGCCCGATCTTCCTGCCGGCAGCCAACTGGTGATTCTCGGTCAGGGTCGACTGGAACAAGACTTGAAACATCTGGCCGGCGAGCTGGGCATTGGCAATCACGTCCTGTTGACAGGGCAGGTGCTTCAGGCCAGCCGCTACTTCAGGGCGTTCGACGTGTTCGCGTTGAGCTCCGACCATGAGCCCTTTGGCATGGTTTTGCTGGAGGCCATGGTTGCAGGCGTGCCGTTGCTGGCGACAGCCTGTGGCGGCGCCAGAGAGGTCGTCGAGGGCGTGGGCATTCTGTTTCCTCTCGGTGGTGTCGATGGCTTGGCTCAAGGGCTGGTACATCTTTCGCGTATGGACGCCGAGTTGCGGCAGTCCTGCGCCGAGGCCATGTTGCAGCGGCTGAACGATCGCTTTAGCGATGAGGCGGTGAAAGCCGTGTTCTGGCAATTGCCGCAGGTTGTAGCGCTTACTTCTGAAACCTGAAGTCATTACTGCAGTCAGTGGTCATTAGCGTCTGATCACACTGAAAACGCCGCTACATAGCAAAGGATATGGATGGGAATGGTGGTAAAAAAATTGCCGGCGCGTGCGGGCTACGTAGCGGCTTTGCTGCTTGCAGTGGTGATGCTTATCCTGTTCCTGGGGCCATTCTGGTGGCCCGGTGAGTCAAGTTCCTGGGCCGCTTTCATCCGTGCGGCGCTCGTCATAGCACTCCTCTGTGCAGCTCCGGCAATGAGCCGGCGATCTTTTGCCATTAGCCCGCTGGGCTGCACCGTATTGCTGCTGTTTGCCTACTTGTTCATCAACAGCGTGATGGCGGACGACGACTTGAAGTCAATGCGACGGATTCTGCTCATCCTCGTGTTCTTCGTCGGCGTGGGGCTGGTGCGGCCGATCGGCAACTTTGACTGGGAAAAAATCCTCAAACTGTCGGTGGTGGTGGTCGCGCTCTTTGCAGCGTTTTCGATGATCAACCTCGCCGCCCATGGCGCCTTTGTCCTCGGCTATCGCCAGATGTCGCTGGCGAGCTCGGGCGTTCCGGATGTCGCTGACTTTGGTAACACCATCGTGGCTGGCATGAACTACGGCTTGTTTCTCTTGGCCGGAGTCTGGCTGACATTGCGGTCGCGGCGCCGCACAGAGATCGCGCTCTGGCTGGTATGTTGTGCTGTTATCGCTATTTATATCTATTTCACTTTCGCGCGCAGCGCCTGGCTGGCCTCGTCGGTGGGCGGGCTGGTCTTGCTGAGCACGATGACCAGCGGAAAGCTGCGCCGCAATATCCTTATACCTGCCGCCGTGATCGTGGCGCTGGTGGTCGTATTCGGGTTCAGCGAGCTGGCCTACGAGGTTCAGACCCGCGGTGTAACAGGCCGCAACGAGGTATGGGCCGCGGTGTTCGAGCGGCTGGCAGGCCATTGGTGGTTTGGCGTCGGCGCGGGCACGCCATTGGGGGATGTGCGTCTCTCGACCGGGCAAGTCGTGCGCAATACACACGGCCTGTATTTTGAAGTTCTGTACCAGTTCGGTGTTGTCGGTCTGGCATTGCTGCTGACAACCATGCTGCACGCCGGCGCCTGCCTGCTGCGCGCTCGACAGACCTCTGAGCTCGCACGGCTTTGGCTGGCGATCCTCTGTTCAGCAGGCGTCGTCATGACCGTTGAGCTGCACACCTTCGTCGGCTCGCCGAATGTGGTGTGGGAATGGTTGTGGCTGCCCCTGGCCGGTGCGGTGGCAATCTCCAGGGAGGCGCGACGTGCTGAGGGTTGAAACCCGAGGCGACCGGCGCTGGTTGCTTGGCAGGGATCTAGAAGTGTGTCTGCAGGATTTTGGCCACTCCCGTCACTCCGCCACCGGGCCGGTGTTTTTGTTGGCATCCGGGCCTTCAGCCAGCGAGTTCCCGCTGCAGCGCTACCGAAGCCTGCCCGTCGTCGCCATGAACGGCTCGATCGTGCGTTGCGTAGACGAGGGCATAAAGCCTTTCTATTACCTGTGTGACGACCCGAACTTCGTCATCGGTCGGCCTGAGCTGGCGCTGCTGGGTGTTGCCCATGGCGAGCACCTGGCGATGAGTCTGGATGTGCTTCAGGCGATCCATGCCGCTGACGCCACCGCGTTGAATGGTAAAAAGATTTATCTGCTGGAGCGGGTCAACCGCCAGGATGGCAAGGCCGTGTTGTCAGACCGCGCCTACGCATGGTCAATCCGTCACGACGAGGAGCTCATATCAGACTTCTCTCTGCTGCGTCGCAAGCCGAATCGCATCGGCTTTAGCCTGAACCTGAAGCGAGGCTATTTTGGCAGTCGCACGATCCCCTTCGGTGCGCTGCAGCTGGCCTGTCATTTGGGGTTTCGCCAGGTCTTCGTCGTCGGAATGGACCTGCGCCAGAGCGGGGGGCGGTTTTATGAAAAGGGCGCGGCGGCTTTGCCCAGCAGCCTGGATGAAGATTTCGAACAGTACATCCTGCCCAGCTTCACCCTGATGGCCCGCAGGATTCTGCCCAGAACCGGCATGCAAGTGTTCAACCTGTCCGCCGTAAGTCGAATGCCGGAGCGTGTCATCCCCAAAATCACGCTGCAGCGCCTCGACGAATTACTGGGCGCCGAGCTCGCCGGCCTTAGTGCCGCCTCTAGTCAAGCAGCGCCTGGAGACGCGTCGTAAAGTGCGGGCTTCGGCCGCGGGTGTAAGCAGAGACAAAAGCTGCTCCCGCATCGCTGTCGACCAGCCACGCGCGGTCTTCCTTATAGCGGAGCAGGTGCTGGAAATTACGCAGCCGCTTGGATTCGCTCAGCGCCCGTCGCTGGCACTTCATGTCAGAGATGTCGATCAGGCCCAGCTTTGACTCAGGAGTAAGGATCACGTTGCCCAAGTGCAGCGAGCGGAAATAGACACCGCGGTCGTGCAAGTTGGCAATGAACGTTCCCAGCTCGGCCCGTAATGGCGCGTTTTCACCGCTTTGCTTGAGTACTTGCCGGATGGTCAGCCCAGGCAGCGGTGTGTAACGCACCGCATCGCGGCTGATGCTGGAAATCCGGTAAGTAGCGATGACGTCCGGGCAGGGAACACCGCGCTTTTTCAGCGCGTCGATGTTGTCAGCGAAGCGTTGCGCGTAAGGAAACAGCAAGGCCGAACTGAGCAGGCGCTTGCGGCGGAACAGCTTGAGAATGGTGCCGTCCTCGAGCAAGAGAACCTTGTCCCCGGATCCGTCCGCTTCGAGCACGGTGGCGTTTTCTCGCAAAGCCAGATAGGCGCTGTGTTCCAATGGGTGCATCGGCATACTTACCTGAACAAATGCGGCATGTTACCCGAGTCAGCCCCGCTTGGGTCGCAGCAGGGGTCGACAAATATGGGTTGTGCTACCATGCCCGCCTAATTTTTTCGTGCGGATTCCCATGAGCAGTCCTGATCCTCAAGCTAAAACGACCCTGGCGATTTACTTTCGTCTATTGACCTATGTGCGGCCGTACATTGGCCTTTTCTGCTTGAGCATTGTCGGCTTTCTTATCTTTGCATCCACCCAGCCGATGCTCGCCTACATTCTCAAATACTTCGTCGACGGCCTGGCCAATCCCGAAGCCAGCCTGTTCCCCGGTAACCCTTATATCGGCCACCTGCAATTGCTGCAGGCGGTGCCGCTGATGATCGTATTGATCGCGGCCTGGCAGGGTGCGGGTTCTTATCTGGGTAACTTCTTCCTGGCCCGCGTCTCCCTCGGGCTGGTGCATGACCTGCGTGTCGTGCTGTTCAACAAATTGCTCACGTTGCCCAACCGCTTTTTCGACAACAGCAACTCCGGGCATCTGATCTCGCGCATTACCTTCAACGTGACCATGGTCACCGGCGCCGCCACGGACGCGATCAAGGTCGTGATTCGTGAGGGTATGACAGTCATCTTCCTGTTCGGCGCACTGCTGTGGATGAACTGGAAACTGACCCTGGTGATGCTGGCGATACTGCCGCTGATCGCTGTCATGGTGAACAGCACCAGCAAGAAGTTTCGCAAGCAGAGCAAGAAGATTCAGGTGGCCATGGGTGACGTAACGCATGTGGCGTCGGAAACCATCCACGGCTACCGGGTGGTCCGCAGCTTCGGTGGCGAAGACTACGAAAAGGCGCGGTTCGAGAAGGCCAGCCGCAGTAACACTAAAAAGCAGCTGGCAATGACCAAAACCGGCGCCGTCTATACGCCGATGCTGCAATTGGTCACTTACAGCGGCATGGCGATCGTGATGTTTCTGGTCCTGTATCTGCGCGGTGACTCTTCGGCTGGCGACCTGGTGGCATACATCACCATGGCGGGCCTGCTGCCCAAGCCCATTCGCCAGTTGTCCGAAGTCAGCTCCACCATTCAGAAAGGCGTCGCCGGTGCAGAGAGCATCTTTGAACAACTGGACGAAGAGACCGAGCAGGACCTGGGCAGCATAGAGCGCGACAAGGTGTCCGGCCGTCTGGAAGTCAAGAACCTCACCTTTACCTACCCGGGCACTGAAAAGCGTGTGCTGAACGACGTGAGCTTTGTCGCCGAGGCAGGGCAGATGGTAGCGCTGGTCGGCCGCTCTGGTAGCGGCAAGTCCACGCTGGCCAGCCTGATCCCTCGCTTCTACGACCACGTCCAGGGTGAGATTCTGCTCGACGGCGTCGAGACTCAGGATTACACCCTGCGCAGCCTGCGTCGTCAGATCGCACTGGTGAACCAGAACGTAACGCTGTTCAACGACACCATTGCCAATAACATTGCCTATGGCGATCTGGCCGGCGTGCCCCTCGAAGAAATCAAGAAAGCCTCGGCCGATGCGTATTCGGACGAATTCATCGATAAGCTGCCTCAGCAGTATCAAACCCTGGTTGGCGAAAACGGCGTGCTCCTCTCCGGCGGTCAGCGTCAGCGTCTGGCGATCGCGCGCGCGTTGTTGAAAAACGCGCCGCTGCTGATTCTCGACGAGGCCACCTCGGCGCTCGATACCGAATCCGAACGCCATATCCAGAAGGCGCTGGAAAAAGTCATGCAGGGCCGCACCACGCTGGTCATCGCGCACCGTCTGACGACCATCGAGAAGGCCGACGTCATTCTGGTGATGGACGAGGGCCGTATCGTCGAGCGCGGCACGCACGCCGAGCTGCTGGCGAAGAACGGTTACTACACCCGTCTTCACGCCAAACAGTTCGAAGAGGACGAGCCTGTCGAAATTGACCGGGCAGTCGATGCATGCTGAGCCACTTGCGCGCATGGCGTGAGCGAGGCTGGACGGTCATTGATGCGCCGACGTACGCCACGGTATGGCAGCAGTACGGCGGCAGCGTTGCCACTCACCCGCAGGTCATCGCGCGTCTGGCGGCGCTGGTCGATATACCGGTGCGTTATCTCGGTTGGCAGCAGGACGGCAATATCGTCGCTGCCGTAGCGTGCTGGGGGCGGGATCTGGCATTGGCCAAGAATGTTCTCAAGCAGCGTAATCGGCGCTTTTTCGATCTCGGCAACGCGGAGATTATTTTGCCGGTCGCCCAGGCCGCGAAGGTGTCCGTGCGTCAGCGGATGAGTTATGTCTCGGAGCTGAACGCCGGGCAGATCGCTACCCTCAAACCGCAGGCCGAGAGCTTGGCGATCGCCCGGGCGCCCGAGGACTATTCCAAGAAATTTCGCTACAACCAGCGCCGCGAGCAGCGATTGCTCGAAGAGGCGGGCGGGGTGGTGCAGCCAATGCTGGATTTCTCGTCAGAGGATCAGGCGCGCATATACTCCGACCTGTTCCATGCGCGCTGGGGGTTCGACGTACCGGGCAAGGACCATCTGGCCAGCGTCTTCGAACTGATGCGCGAATTCATGACCGGCTCGATGATCCTCCTGGAAGGCAAGCCCATTGCCGCGCAGGTGCTTTACCGGGTGGAGTCGCCGGACTGGGTATCAGTGGAGTACATCAACGGCGGCGTCGATCCGGCGCATCAGGCGTTGAGCGCTGGCAGCGTGTTGAGCTTCGTCAACACCCAGAACGCCTGGGCCGATGCCAGGGCGGTGAACAAACCGTTGCGCTATTCCTTCGGGCGCTCCGATCGCGAATACAAAGACCGCTGGTGCCAGACGGTGCCTGTCTACAGGGTTGGATGACATGTCCGGGCGCAAGCAGCAGCTTCTCAAACGACACCGACGCAACAAGCGCCTGACGCTGATCATCGGGCTGCTGCCGCTCGCCGTGATCGGCATTGGGGTCGCCTGGTGGTGGGTGCCGATACTGATCGCTGCCGCCTGGATCGCGCACGAGGCCTGGTTCTCCGACCATCTGTTTTATTCGCCCAAGAGCGATTACCACTACCAGTTCCCCGATGCTGCCCACGTGCAAACGGTCTCCGTCATCAATGACAAGCTGCAGCTGAGCGAGCCGTTGGGCGAGGGCGAAACTCTGCTGCTGGAGCTCGACCTGCGCAGCACCTGGCTCGGTCGCTGGCTCGACCCGTACGTGCTGGCAGGGGATGACCGCCAGGATTTCGAACGCGGTTTCGCCGGGCGCCGCTACGTGAACCTCACCGGGCAGCGGGCCGTCGTCGCGGACGGCACGCTTCGCCTCAAAGGCGGTTTTTGCCGAGTCGGCGACAGCGCGCGGTTGTATGTGCTGAGCAACCCGGATTACAGCCAGCAACGTCTGATGATCCTCGCGCCTCACGCCGACGACGCCGAACTGGCAGCCTTCGGTCTGTACAGTCGGGCCGCCGAGCGTTGCATCGTCACCGTGACCCAGGGCGAAATCGAGGCCGAGCGCTATGAACAGCTCGGGCTGGACCGTGCCGAAGCCGCGCGCCTGAAAGGGCGCCTGCGGACCTGGGACAGCCTGGCGATTCCGCTGTGGGGCGGGGTGCCGCAGAGTCATTGCGTGCAGTTGGGTTACTACTGCCTGCAATTGCCGGCCATGGCACAGGCGCCGGCTGAGCCTTTCGGCTCCCGCGATTCATCGGAGAGCGATATTCGCAGCGCACGGCAGCACAACCCATCGCCATTGCCGGGTGATCAGGACGGCGCGCCGACCTGGCACAATCTTGTCGCCGATCTCGCAGCCCTGCTAGACGCTTATCGTCCGGATGTCATCGTGCTGCCGCACCCGGAGCTCGACCCCCATGCCGACCACATCGCCACTACCCAGGCGTTATACGAGGCGGTCAACAAAAGTGCGCACACGCCCGAAGTGGCGCTGTTCTACGCCAATCACCTGCACGACAACGACCGCTGGCCCATGGGCCTGGCGGGCAAAGGCGTCGCATTGCCTCCGTTCGTGGAGGCGCCGTCGGTTGATCAGCTCTGGAGCACCTCACTCAGCTCGCAAGTGCAGCTGGACAAAGCCATGGCCCTGGCAATGCAGCACGACCTTCAAGGCCCTCTGGCGCTGAAGAAACGCCTGCGCCGGCAGATTCAACGCTGGCTGGCAGGTCGCGAATGGCCGCTGACGGGAGACGACGAATTCTTCCGCAAGGCCGTTCGCCGTCATGAGGTGTTCTGGGTGCGCCGCTTTCCGCGGCCCTAGCAGTGCCGTTTGATTCAAGGCCATCCGGCCAGCCAGCGCTGATCGCTGTGCTAAGATTCCGTCCTTGTCCATTTCTGCCACGGGTTGTTCGATGAAGTTGTCCATGCCGCGTTTTGATCAGGCTCAAGTGTTAGTCGTCGGCGATGTCATGCTCGACCGCTACTGGCACGGTGGCACTTCAAGAATCTCCCCCGAAGCCCCGGTCCCGGTGGTCAAAGTCGATCAAATCGAAGACCGTCCGGGCGGTGCCGCCAACGTTGCCCTTAACATTGCAGCGCTCGGCGCCAAGGCATCACTCGTCGGTGTCACCGGTGTCGACGAAGCCGCCGACAGCCTGAGCAACAGCCTCAAGGCCGCTGGCGTCCACGCCAGCTTTCAACGCATTGCCCATCAGCCGACCATCGTCAAACTGCGCGTGATGAGCCGGCACCAGCAACTGCTGCGCATCGACTTCGAAGAACCCTTTGCCACTGATCCCGAGGCGCTGAGTCGTGAGGTTGATGCGTTGCTCGATGGCATCAAGGTGCTGGTTCTGTCCGACTACGGCAAAGGCGCCCTGAAGAATCACCAGGTCCTGATCAACGCCGCTCGCGATCGCGGTATCCCGGTTTTGGCCGACCCTAAGGGCAAAGACTTTGCGATCTATCGCGGTGCCAGTCTGATCACCCCGAACCTGAGCGAGTTTGAAGCCATCGTCGGCCACTGCGTTGATGAAGCAGAGTTGGTTGCCAAAGGCGCGGCGCTGATGCAAGACCTGAACCTGGGTGCGTTGCTGGTCACTCGCGGCGAGCATGGCATGACTTTGCTGCGTCCGGACCAACCGACGCTGCACCTTCCAGCCCGCGCCCGCGAAGTGTTCGACGTAACCGGTGCTGGCGATACGGTTATCTCTACGCTGGCGGCGGCCATTGCTGCGGGTGAGGAACTGCCGCACGCCGTGGCGCTCGCCAACCTGGCGGCGGGCATCGTCGTCGGCAAGCTGGGCACCGCCGCAATCAGCGCCCCGGAATTGCGCCGTGCCATACAGCGCGCCGAAGGCTCCGAGCGCGGCGTGCTGACACTCGATCAGTTATTGCTGGCGATCGACGATGCGCGGGCCCACAACGAGAAGATCGTGTTCACCAATGGCTGTTTCGACATCTTGCACGCAGGTCATGTCACCTATCTGGAGCAGGCGCGTGCGCAGGGCGATAGGCTGATCGTAGCGGTCAACGATGATGCCTCGGTCAGTCGCCTGAAGGGGCCGGGGCGCCCCATCAATAGCGTTGACCGACGCATGGCGGTACTGGCGGGACTTGGCGCGGTGGACTGGGTAATAAGCTTCCCGGAGGCCACTCCTGAAAATCTTCTGACCCATGTCCGTCCCGACGTGCTGGTGAAGGGCGGCGATTACTCGGTCGATCAGGTCGTCGGCGCTGACATCGTTGCGTCTTATGGCGGCACCGTGAAAGTGCTGGGGCTAGTGGCAAACAGTTCGACGACAGCCATCGTCGAGAAGATCCGCGGCCAGGACTGATCCACGGCTCATCGTGCAGAGTGGCACCGTTGCCGCTGCCATTTTTGTATTCGCAGTTCGGTATGTGAACGTATGAAAGTCATGTTACTGGTGATGGATGAGCAGCGCGTGATTCTGGACGGCCTGTACGAAACCGTACGGCAGCATTGTGACGCCTGCGACATCTTTCGCCTGAGCAAGCAGCAGCAGCTGAACCTCGGCCCGTTTCTCGCCTCGGTCGATTATCAGCGCTACGACCGGGTGGTGATCTTCTCCAGGGTCAAGCGGCTTGCTCGCCAACGCGCAGTGCTCAAGTGCATTCCCGGGCTGATCTTTCTTGAGCACGATGCGTATCAGAATTACATGGACGCCAGCAAATACTGCGGTCTGTATTCACGCCTGTACCGCCAGTTGCCATGGAGCCGAGCGCTGCTGTCCGGCGCAGTCGTGGCCCGCCGCATGCGTGGCGAAGGCATCGACGCGGTGTTTGTCTCCAAGGGCTACGACCAGCAGATGCTGCGCAATCTCGGCCAGCCTCGGGACATTCCGGTGGGCTTTCTGGGCAGCCTGAAAAGCCGCGAGTATTCGCAGCGTAAGCAACTGGTGGAAAACCTTGCACATCGCGCCGGCATGCTGGTTACTCGCACAGCGTCGGGGGCCGAGTACCTCGAAACGCTCAATCGCATCCGGATCTTCGTCAGCGCCGACATCGGTATGGGCGAGTTCATGATCAAAAACTTTGAAGCCATGGCCTGCGGTTGCGTGCTGCTCGCGTGGAGCCAGGGTGAAGAGGACGACCTGCTGGGTTTCAAGGAAGGTCAAAACGTCCTGTTCTATCGCTCCGAAGAAGAAGCCGTCGAGAAGATTCGCCTGCTTCAGAGTGACCCCGACCTTGCCGCCCGCATCGCCGCTGCCGGTCAGGCCTTCGCTGAGGAGCGTTATTCCTTTGCTCGAGTCGGGCGTGATCTTGCTGGCGAAATCCAGAGGGAAATGCGTCCATGGCGGCGCCCATCGGTCCTGACCCGTGCCTGGGTCAAGCTGCGCCACGGTATGCAGGTGCCGGCCTGATGGCGCAGCCCTCAGACCACGATAGCGCCGCGCGCCAGTCGCCTGTCGAATTGCCGGGTGGCGATCAGGACGTGTTCGGCGCATTGCCGTCTGCACTGCGCGAATGCCTCGCGAGCGCCGCCCGGGTCATCCTCATCGCCAACAACCCTGCCATCAGTCAGGCCGATTTCGATGCGTTGGGTGTCGGCCCCGACGACGTCGTGGTCAGCTTCAACCTGTGCACCAAAGCCGCTTTGTTAAAGCCCGAGAGCGTCAATCTGTTCGTCCACGGCTTCAACGCGCCAGACTGCTATTTCTTCGGGCTGCCGGCGTCGCGCGATGTCCAGAGGTTGACTGACCAGCCTGGCGAGCGCTGTTTCACGCTGCTGGTCGGGTGCGCCGTGCCGCTGTGTCCGCTGCCTGAGGTTGCGCTGTATTGGGATCGCATCCCGCTGCCTGCCCTGGCCGATCTTTACCCGGTCCATCGCGCCAACGGCAAGCGCTTCGTTGGCCCCTCCACGGGTTTCAACGTGCTGGTGCTGCTCGATTGGCTTCGTGCTCATTCCGGTTACCGCTACCGGCTGCTCACCCTCGGTTTTTCGAATGAAGCCGGCAAACTGTGGGGCGGTCATGCCTGGGACTACGAGCGCAACTGGCTGCTGGGCGCGGACGTCGAGGTGATCGCGCTCAAGCCCCAAAGTTGGTGGCGCAGGGTGTTTTTGCGTCAATGAGCAGGCAGGAAGTCCATGGCCTTTAAAATGCATTCGGGCCCATGGCCGTGCATTCGGAGAGTTCGTCAGTGCTGAACATTGCGGTCGCGTTTTTTGGTATTCCGCGAAACTCGGAAATCTGTTTTCCCTCGATCGAGGCGAACGTGCTTGGCCAGTTGCCCAAGGGCAGCAACGTCAAATGCTTTTACCATTTGTACAAGATCGACGAAGTGCACAACCAGCGCTCGGCCGAGAAGGGCGAACTCAAGGCTGAAAACTACACCGTTTTCCAACCGATGACGGGCGTTCTCGAGTCCACCGACGGGGTGCTTGAACGCTGGGATTTCGAACGTGTGAAAGCACTGGGGGATACGTGGGCCGATGAGCACGTCTCACTGCGCAACCTGATCTACCAGCTCAACTCCCTCCACACCGTGACGGGCATGATGGAGTCCTTTGATCCGGATTTCGTGGTATTCGTCCGCCCCGACAACTTCTTTCATTCGCCGCTGCCGGACTATGTCTTCCATTCTCCAGAGGCCCGGCGCATGAATGCCTACATACCGGACTGGCAGTGGTGGGGCGGGTTGAACGATCGTTTCGCCATCTGTGGTCGCGATGTGTACCGCGCTTATGGCAAGCGGATCGAGCGCATCTTCGAGTTCTGCGAAGCGACGGGGCGCAAGTTGCATTCGGAACGCTTGCTCAAATACGCACTCCTGAAGGCCGACGCCCGGGTTTGCACCCTGCCAACGACTGCCTCTAGGGTGCGCATCACCGGGGCCTTTGCCGAGGAGTCTTTTTCGCCGAAGCGCGGAATGGGCAAGCGCGAAAACCGGTATTTCCATTTCTTCGCCCAGTTGCGGACCTGGCGTGACAAGCGCCTTACTCCCAAGGGCTGAACGGCGAGTTATTTGTGCAAGCCGCCACGAACCAGTCTGACCAATCGCCGCGCCTTGATTCGCAGTTTGGTCAACCCTGACTTGGGTTTCTTCTTCGGCGTCATGCCCTGCTGCACCAGCCAGTCCTTCCAGCGAATGCGTTCCTCACGTACCACCCAGCCTTCCTGCGCGGCGAAACTCTCAGCCAGATAAAGACCGCGGGTGCCGGCCGGTGACAGTTTGTCGTTTTTCAGCGTGTACAGCTCGGGCAGCGGAGAGCCGTTTTCCAGTGGCATCAAATACAGGTCCGGTTTGCTGCGATTGAGCCGCGCCACCAGTTCGTTGTTCTCCAGGCTCTCATCCACATGAAACAGGCTCAGCGGACGCGCCTCTTTCGGGACTTCCAGGCGCATGTCGTAAATCAACTGCAGCGAGGCAGTCGGCAGATGCACGTAAGCGCGGGGCCGCTCGATCAACGTCAGGCTGCCGCACTTTACAGGCCGTGCCGCGCCGGACAACGGGCTCAGGCGAAACGGCATCGCTTCACGGTAATGCAGGGCTGCGGCGTAGGGCGCCGGCAACCAAGTGTCGTTGAAGCGCCCGCCGAGCCAGCCCTGGGGGGTCTCGATCAAGCATTCCTCGGCGACTTCCTGAACTGCGGTGTGCAGGGGCAGATTCAGCTCGTGCGCCGGGACATAGCCGGAGATCAGCTTGAGCACCACATCGCCCCGATCCTGGCGGCGTTGACGAACCAGCACCCAGTAGTCACGGTTTTGCCAACTGAGCGTCAGTCGTACCGACACGCCGAGGTTGGCCAGCTCGGTGGAAAAACGTTCGCAGTCCTGCACCTCGATTTTGCGACGCCGTGCCAGGGTCTGGGCGAAATTGAGCGGCATCCCGACGCTTTGGTAGGTCAGGCCTTCGGGAGTGGCTTCGACAAATAACGGCAGGGTTTTGAAGTTACTCGGGTTTTTCCGAATCAGGGTGCGCGGCATTTCGGCTCCTTCTTGCGTTGGGGTCGGCCGTGCGTCTTAGGACTGACGACGGATCACGGCAGCGGCGGTTGCCACGTTATGGGCCAGATGCAGCGGATTGATGGTGCCGACGATAGCACCCGTTACGCCAGGATGCTCAAACAGCAGCTCGAAACTGGCGCGCACCGGATCGACACCGAGGCTCAGGCATACATGTCCGCTCGCCAGCGCCTTTTTGACCAGCACCGCTTTGTTGTGTGCGGCAGCGTAGTCCAGAACCGGTTTCTCGCCCTGTTCGTTGAGGTTGTAAGTGACCATTGCACAGTCGCCCTGCTGCAACGCCAACAGTCCGCCCTCGACGGTCTTGCCGGAAAACCCGAACCCGCGAATCTTGCCCTCGCGCTTGAGCTCGGTCAGGGTCTGGTAGACGGCGCACTCGTTGAGCACGTGCAAATCATTGCCGTCGGAATGCACCAGCACCAGGTCGATGAAGTCCGTCTCAAGGCGCTGGAGACTGCGTTCCACCGACAGGCGCGTGTGAGCAGCGCTGAAATCGTGTCGCGACTGACCGGCTTCGAACTCCTCGCCGACCTTGCTGACGATCACCCAATCCTGACGTTGTCCGCGCAGCAGAGGCCCGAGACGCTCTTCACTGCGACCGTACGCCGGCGCGGTATCAATCAGGTTGATGCCCAGATCCCGGGCCATCTTGAGCAGCATCTGCGCTTCGACGTCATCGGGAATTTTGAAGCCATTGGGGTACTTAACACCTTGGTCCCGACCCAGTTTCACTGTGCCCAGGCCCAGAGGGGAAACGTTGATGCCAAGCGCGCCGAGCGGTCGATGCAGATCGTGCAGGGTATTCATGGCAGCAGTTGATCCCAGACCGGAATGGCAAGGGGCGGCTTTGGAAAGTCCGTGTAGGGTGGCTGGGGTGTGGGGTGGATATCATCGCGCGACAGCGATGCCAGCACGCGGTCGGCAAAATCTGGCGCCAGAGCAAGTTTGGTCGGCCAGCCCACCATCAAGCGGCCCTGCACGTCCAGAAAGGCGTTGTCGGGCCGCACCAGCCCGCCTTGCTGCGGCTCGGCACGGTCCACACGCAAGGTGGCGAATTGCGCCTGGCTGAGGTCCACCCAGGGCAGCAGGTTGGTGAGCTCTTTTTTGGCTGCGGCAATCTGCTCGGCGGGTTCGCGGGCGACGCCTTCAGCCTCGGCGATGTCGCCACCCAGGTACCAGACCCACTGGCCGTCGGCCGCAGGGTGTGTGGTCACGGTGATCCGCGGCTTGGGCCCGCCGCCCAGGCAATGCGCATAGAGCGGTTTGAGCGTCGGGCCCTTGACCAGCACCATGTGAAGGGGGCGGCGTTGCATGGCCGGCTGACTCACGTTGAGTGCCTGCAGCAGGTCAGCCATTCCACCGCCGGCGCTGAGCACCACTCGCTGGGCATGAATGTCGCGGCCGTCGACGCGCAGTCCGACCAGTTCACCATCCTGGCGCAGCGGTTCGATGTTCTGGCCCGCCAGCAAGCTGTCGCCGGCCAGGTCGGCCAGTTTTTTCACCAGGCTGGGGATGTCGATGACCAGCTCGGCCAGCCGGTAGACCTTGCCCTTGAACCTAGGGTCTTGCAGTGCTGGCGGCAAGTCGCTGCCCTTGACCTGATCGACACGGCCGCGCACGGCCTTGCTGGCGAAGAAACTGGTCAGGTTGCCCGCGATGGTGCCAGGCGACCAGAGATAGTGAGCTTCAGAGAGCAGGCGTACGCCCGAGAGATCCAGTTCGCCTTTGCCGGCCAGCGCTTCGCGCCACCGACGAGGCATGTCGGCGATGGCTTCCGACGCGCCCGAGAGCGCGCCGTGCAGCGCATATTTTGCACCGCCGTGAATGATCCCCTGGGACTTCAATGTCTGGCCACCACCAAGGCTGGCCTTCTCCACCACCACCGTCGAGAAGCCTTGATGCCGCAGCCGCGCGTTGAGCCAGAGGCCGGCAACGCCTGCGCCGACAATCAGGACATCAGTGGAAATAGCAGATGACATGGGCACCTCAAATGGCGAAACGAATGCCGGGCATTATAGGGGATGCCTGTTTTCAGTAACCCCTTAATGTCCCGCCGTCTTCGAGAATAGCTGGATCACCACGACCCCTGCGACGATCAGCCCCATACCGGCGATGGCAGGCAAATCGAGTTTCTGGCCGTAGATAAACAGCGCTGCGATGCTGACCATGACGATCCCCATGCCGGCCCACACGGCATACGCAACGCCGACCGGGATGGTTCGCACCACCAGCGTAAGCATCCAGAATGCGATGGCATAGCCGACGATCACCAGCAGCAAGGGAATCGGCGTGCTGAAGCCTTTTACGGCTTTCATGGAGACAGTGCCGATGACCTCGGCACAAATAGCGATGGCCAACAGGTAGTAGGCGGACATTCGGTGCAGCTCCTTTTCAGTGGCCGACATTAAAGCGGCTATCCCGGTGGGGAACAACCAGGCTCGCCTGTCCTGCGCCGGAAGCGATTCTGGAAGCGACTCTTGATGCGAATTTGACAGCGATTGACTGATAAACTCCGCGCCCATGAATAGAACCCTCTACAGCATCCTGTTTCACCTTGGCCTTCCACTGATCGCTCTGCGCCTCTGGCTGCGCGCGCGCAAGGCGCCGGCGTATGCACGGCGTGTCGGCGAGCGCTTTGCGCTGGGCCTGCCCGCCATGCAGCGCGGCGGTATCTGGGTTCATGCGGTGTCCGTGGGCGAAAGTATCGCGGCAGCACCGATGATCCGGGCGTTGCTGGCCCGCTATCCGCAGTTGCCGATCACTGTTACGTGCATGACGCCCACGGGGTCGGAGCGGATTCAATCCCTTTTTGCCAACGAACCACGCGTCCAGCACTGTTATCTGCCCTACGATTTCCCATGGGCAGCCGCGCGTTTTCTCGATCACGTCCAGCCGAAGATTGGCGTGATCATGGAAACCGAGCTGTGGCCCAACCACATTCACCAATGTGCGAAGCGCGGCATCGCGACGGTATTGGCGAACGCGCGACTGTCGGAACGCTCCGCTCGCGGCTATGGACGTTTTGCCGGCCTGACGCGTCCGATGCTTGCCGAGATGAGCCTGATTGCCGTGCAGACCGAAACCGAAGCGCAGCGCTTTCGCGATTTGGGCGCCCGGCCGGAGTGCGTCACCGTGACCGGCTCGATCAAATTCGACCTGACCATTGATCCGCAACTGCTGGCCAGTGCCATTGAGCAGCGCAAGCAGTGGCAAACCCTGGCGCGTCCAGTGTGGATAGCCGCAAGCACTCACGCGGGCGAGGACGAAGTGGTCTTGGCCGCCCACCGCGCAGTGATGGAAAGCCATCCTGACGCGCTGTTGATTCTGGTGCCCCGTCATCCGGAGCGATTCAGCAGCGTGTTTGAGCTCAGCCAGCAACAGGGGTTTATGAGCGTGCGGCGTTCGACCGGAGAGTCAGTGACCCACGACACTTCGGTTCTGGTAGGCGATACGATGGGGGAGTTGCTGTTTCTCTACGCACTGGCCGACCTTGCCTTCGTCGGCGGTAGTCTGGTCCCCAACGGCGGTCATAACCTGCTGGAGCCGGCGGCACTCGGTAAGCCCGTTTTGAGTGGCCCCCACCTGTTCAACTTCCTCGAAATCGCCGCGATGCTGCGCAATTCCGGGGCTCTCGAAGAGGTCAGTGACTCAGCCGAATTGGCCGCAGCCGTTCGGAGATTGATCGACCAGCCCGAGCGAGCGAAAAAGATGGCCGACGCCGGCCTTGCCGTGATGAAGGCCAATCAGGGCGCGCTGCAGAAACTTCTGGATGGGATCGCGCGGTTGCTGCAGTGACTGCCGGCCTGCATTCAACTGAGCAACACGCTCGGCTGTCGGGCTGAATTCGAGAGAGCAACACGCATTGCTGTTGATCTGCATTCGATGGAGCAACACGCACTGCTGCTGATCTGCATTCGATGGGCAACACGCACTGCTGCTGATCTGCATTCGATGGAGCAACACGCACGGACTGCCGGGCTGAATTCTATGGGGCAAAACGCACTGCTGCTGATCTGCATTCGATAGAGCAACACGCAAGGACTGCCGGGCTGAATTCTATGGGGCAAAACGCATCTGTAGGAGCCGGCTTGCTGGCGAACGCGGGGTGTCAGCCGACCATGGCGCTGAATGTGCCAATTTTCGCGGGCAAGCGCGCTCCTACAGGTTTTGCGCAGGGCATGCGTTACAGCAAGGTGCCATTTTTTGCGCTGGGCATCCGTGGCCAGCGAAGCGGCAACGTCTTGCGCCGGGCTTTGATTAGCAACGCTGGCAAAAACCTCTGTGCAGACGCCGATCATGCATGTGACGCCACCATTGTAGGAGCGCGCTTGCCCGCGAATCGTTTGCCGCCACAACGCTGCATCCCCTGGCTGCTGGCCTGCGTTCGATGGAGCAACACTGCTGCTGCTCTGCATTCGATGGAGCAACGCGCACTGCTGCTGCTCTGCATTCGATGGAGCAACGCGCACTGCTGCTGATCTGCACTCGAAGGCGCAAAACGCATCTGTAGGAGCCGGCTTGCTGGCGAACGCGGTCTGTCAGCCGACCATGGCGCTAGATGTGCCAATTTTCGCGGGCAAGCGCGCTCCTACAGGTTTTGCGCAGGGCGCGCGTTCCAGTAAGGTGCATTTTTTGCACTGGGCATCCGTGGCCAGCGAAGCGGCAACGTCTTGCGTCTGGCTTTGATTAGCAACGCTGTCCAAATCCTTGTGCAGACGCCGATCATGCATGTGACGCCACCATTGTAGGAGCGCGCTTGCCCGCGAATCGATTACCGCCACAACGCTGCACTCACTAACGGCTGGCCTACATTCGATAAAGCAACACGCACTGGCTGCTGGCCTGCGTTCGATGGAGCAACACTGCTGCTGCTCTGCATTCGATGGAGCAACACGCACGTACTGCCGGGCTGAATTCTATGGCGCAAAACGCATCTGTAGGAGCCGGCTTGCTGGCGAACGCGGGTGTCAGCCGGCCACCTCGCTAAATTTGCCAATGTCCCCAGGCAAGCACGCTACACCTTCAACGTTCGTTGATTACCGCTGCGTCGGCCGTTCGAAATTCTTTGCCGCTTCCTTTGCAAGGTCCGGCGGCAGGAAGTCTTTGTCGGGGTTGTAATCGGCTTTGAGGAAGCGGGACAGGTCCTGCAAATCCCCCGGACTCAACGTACCAGCCGCCTGTTTAAGGCGCAGATTGTCCAGAATATAGTCGTAGCGGGTGTTGTTGTAATCACGTACCGACGCGTACAACTGCCGCTGTGCATCGAGCACGTCAACGATGTTTCGCGTGCCGACCTGATAGCCGATTTCAGTGGCCTCGAGCGCGCTCTGGTTGGAGATGATGGACTGCTTGCGCGCCTGCACCTGCTCCACATCGGTATTAACCGCACGGTGCAGGTTGCGGGTGTTTTCCACGACCTGCCGGCGCATGCCTTCACGCTGCTGTTCGCTTTGGCCGAGACGGGCATAGGCCTCACGAACCTGCGAGCTGGTCAGGCCGCCACTGTAGATCGGGATGTTCACCTGCAAGCCGATGGTGCGTTGCTCGACGCTGCCGTGAAAGCTCTGACCGGTGTAGTTGGGATTGGTAAAGCCCAGCGGGTCGTTGTCGCCCTTTTCATACTGGGCAACGGCATCGACGGTGGGCGCATGCCCCGCCTTGCGCTGACGAAGGGTTTCCTCGGCGGCACTGACCGCATAATTGCTGGCCAGCAAATTCAAGTTCTGCTGCGTAGCAGTGTCTACCCAGGCCTTGGCGTCATTGGGCGTCGGAGCCAGCACCGGCAAGGTATGCACGATGCCTTCGATCGAGTTGTAATCGCGATTGGTCAGGGTGATCAGCGCCTGAAATGCATCATCAACCTGTCGCTTGGCGACGATCCGTGCAGCTCGCGCGGTGTCGTAGCTGGCTTGCGCCTGAAGCACATCGGTTTTGTCCGAGAGACCGACGTCGAAGCGCTCCCGGGCCTGATCAAGTTGGCGCTTGAAGGCTGCTTCTTCGGCCTTCGTCGACGCCAGATTGTCCTGCGCGCGCAAGACGGAGAAGTAGTCCTCGGCGCTTTGCAAAATCAGGTTCTGCTCGGTGGCAGACAGCTGCAAAAGCGCCTGCTCGCTTACATCCTTCGCTGCCTTGAGCTGAAACCAGCGGTCAGCACGAAAGATGGGCTGGCTGAGCGTCGCCCGATAGACCGTCCCGCTGCGGCTGATGACGGCGGAGGGCTGATCTATCGAGGTGCGAGTGTCATTGATGTCGGCGCCGCCCGAGATGTTTGGCAACAGGCCAGCACGCGCCTGAGGCACAATTTCCTTCTGGGCGTCATAGCTGGCGCGGGCTGCAGCCAAATCAGCATTGTTGTTCACCGCCTCCTGATACACGCTGACCAAACCGGTCCTGGTTGGCAACGGCATGTCTGCTGCCCCGGCCATTGCACTCGAAGCACACGACACGGCAAAGGCCAGTGAAAGTTTGCGCAGCATAGACATTCCCTAGTAATTCAAGCGGTATGAAGACGGTGACGTCGCGTCTGATCCAGATGCCTTTGGCGCCGCGTAGCGAGTGTAGTTCCGGAGGGTGGGGACAACAATCGGGCAAATCAGACATTTGACGCACGTTTGAATTCCGCTTGGCGTTTGCCGCGCGCGGCGACTAGACTGATGCCGTTCTTGTCGGGGTGCCTTGATATGAGGCTGAGATCGGATAATCCGGATCCCGTTGAACCTGATCAGGTTAACGCCTGCGTAGGGAACAAGATTTCTCGTCTCCCGGCGAGTCCTCTTGAGTGTCGTCCGGGGTCGTCTTTGTTCATTTTCTGAACAGTCCGCGCCGCTCGATCTCAGCATCCATGCCGTCTCAGGGTGCAATCCGTCCGTGTCCATCAGGCTCAAGCTCCGACAATTCATTCCGCCGCTGGATGATGTCTGGAGACCCCGTGATGAGTACAACACTAAAAAATGCCAACCTGAGTGAATCCGCCCAAGTCGATTCGGGGTCGGTTCAGCCGTTTACCCGCTCGCGAAAAATCTACGTTCAGGGCTCCCGTCCGGACATTCGCGTGCCCATGCGTGAAATCAGCCTGGACGTCACCCCTACGGGCTTTTCCGGGACCGGTGGCAGCGGCGAGATCAACGCGCCGGTGTGCGTGTACGACACGTCCGGCCCTTACACCGACCCCAACGTCACCATCGATGTGCGCAAAGGCCTGGCCGACGTGCGTTCGCCCTGGATCGAGTCTCGGGCTGACACCGAACGCCTGCCAGGACTGACGTCGAACTTCGGCCAGGAGCGCCTGGCTGATGCCGAACTGACAAAATTGCGTTTCGCCCACGTTCGCAACCCGCGCAGGGCGAAGGCGGGGGCAAACGTCAGCCAGATGCACTATGCGCGTCAGGGCATCATCACCGCCGAGATGGAATACGTCGCGCTGCGCGAAAACATGAAGCTGCAGGAAGCCCGAGCCGCCGGCCTTCTGACTCAACAGCATCCCGGCCACAGCTTCGGTGCAAGCATTCCGAAAGAGATCACTCCTGAGTTTGTCCGGGAAGAAATTGCCCGCGGCCGCGCGATCATTCCCGCCAACATCAACCACGTGGAGCTCGAGCCGATGATCATCGGCCGCAACTTTCTAGTGAAGATCAACGGCAACATCGGCAACAGCGCGCTGGGTTCTTCAATCGAAGAGGAAGTCGCGAAGCTGACGTGGGGCATTCGTTGGGGGTCGGACACGGTCATGGACCTGTCCACCGGCAAGCACATTCACGAAACCCGGGAGTGGATCATCCGCAACTCGCCCGTGCCCATCGGCACCGTGCCAATTTATCAGGCGCTGGAAAAAGTCGGCGGGGCGGCTGAGGACCTGACGTGGGAGCTGTTTCGCGACACCCTGATCGAGCAAGCGGAGCAGGGCGTTGACTACTTCACTATCCACGGCGGCGTGCTGCTGCGGTATGTGCCGCTGACGGCCAAACGCGTGACCGGGATCGTCAGTCGTGGCGGCTCCATCATGGCCAAGTGGTGCCTGGCGCATCACAAAGAGAATTTCCTGTACACCCACTTCGACGACATCTGCGAAATCATGAAGGCGTATGACGTCAGCTTCTCGCTGGGTGACGGCCTGCGTCCGGGGTCGATTGCCGACGCCAACGACGAGGCGCAGTTCGGTGAGCTGGAGACCCTTGGCGAGCTGACCAAGATCGCCTGGAAACACGACGTGCAGTGCATGATCGAGGGCCCGGGGCATGTGCCGATGCAGTTAATCAAGGAGAACATGGACAAGCAGCTGGAGTGCTGCGACGAGGCGCCGTTCTACACCCTCGGTCCGCTGACGACGGACATTGCGCCGGGTTATGACCACATCACTTCCGGCATCGGCGCGGCCATGATCGGCTGGTTCGGATGCGCGATGCTGTGTTACGTCACGCCCAAGGAGCACTTGGGGCTGCCGAACAAGGATGACGTGAAAACGGGGATCATCACCTACAAGATCGCTGCCCACGCGGCCGACCTGGCGAAAGGGCACCCGGGTGCACAGATTCGCGACAATGCGCTGAGCAAAGCGCGCTTCGAGTTTCGCTGGGAAGACCAGTTCAACCTCGGGCTTGACCCGGACACCGCCCGCGCCTACCACGATGAAACGCTGCCAAAGGACTCGGCCAAGGTCGCGCATTTCTGCTCCATGTGCGGGCCGAAGTTCTGCTCTATGAAAATTACCCAGGAAGTGCGTGAGTACGCCGCCAACCAGAAGATCGACGCGGTGGATGTGTCGGTAGTTGAAGGTATGCGCGAACAGGCCGAGCGGTTCAAGCAGGAAGGCAGTCAGCTTTATAAGAAAGTGTGAGCGACAAGCGGCAAGCGGCAAGTCACAAGCTGCAAGTAAAAACAGGATTGCAGCTGATTGTTCCCACGCTCTGCGTGGTAATGCCGCCCCTGACGCTCTGCGTCACTTGGGACGTGGAGCGTCCGGGTATGCGTGCCTACGCAGAGCGTGGGTACGATCAACTATTGGTTTCTTCTGGACAACAAAAGTGAACACACCCGGCACCTATTCACCCGATATTCCCGTACCCGCCGCCAAGCGCGTGTTTGGCGGGCGTGATCTGTTTTCTCTGTGGTTTTCCCTCGGCATCGGCCTCATGGTCCTGCAAACCGGTGCGTTGCTAGCGCCGGGGCTGGGCATGTCAGGCTCGATGCTGGCGATCGTTCTGGGCACGCTGGTCGGCGTATTGCTGCTGGCCGCTGTCGGCGTCATCGGCAGTGACACCGGCCTTTCGTCGATGGCTGCGCTCAAGCTCAGCCTGGGCAGCAAGGGCGCAGGTGTGCCGGCGGTCCTTAATCTGCTGCAACTGGTGGGCTGGGGCTCTTTCGAAATCATCGTCATGCGCGACGCCGCCAGCCTGTTGGGCGCCGGCGCGTTCTCCGAAGGCAGCTTGTGGGCAAGTCCGCTGCTCTGGACTGTCGTGTTCGGTGCGCTGGCGACGTTGCTGGCGGTCAGCGGTCCGTTGGCCTTCGTCCGGCAAATTTTGCGTAAGTGGGGCATCTGGCTGTTGCTGGCAGCGTGCGCCTGGCTGACATTCAACCTGGTCAGCAAGGCCGATCTGACGGCCTTGTGGTCACGCGCGGGGGACGGCTCGATGCCGTTTGCTGTGGGCTTCGACATCGCTATCGCCATGCCGCTTTCCTGGCTGCCGCTGATCGCCGATTACTCGCGCTTTGGCAAACGCGCCACCGCAGTCTTCGGCGGCACAGCGCTGGGCTTCTTTATCGGTAATTTCTGGCTGATGTCCCTTGGCGTGGCGTACACCCTGGCCTTCGCGCCAAGTGGGGAAGCCAATGCACTGCTGCTGGCGCTGGCGGGCGCGGGGATGGGCATTCCGCTGCTGCTCATTCTTCTGGATGAATCGGAAAACGCCTTCGCCGACATTCACTCCGCTGCAGTATCAAGCGGGATTCTGCTGAAGGCCAAAGTCGAGCATCTGGCGCTGGCCATTGGCGTGATCTGCACACTGATTGCCTGCTTTGCGCCGCTGGCCCAATACCAGAACTTCCTGTTGCTGATCGGCTCGGTGTTCGCGCCATTGTTCGGCGTGGTGCTGGTGGATCACTTCGTCCTGCGCCGCCGCCGACAGGGCGTCGCGACGACGGGCTTGCGCTGGACGACTTTCCTGGCGTGGATTGGCGGGATTTGCACCTACCATCTGCTGGCGAATCTTTATCCGGATATCGGAGCAACGTTGCCAGCGCTGATCATCGCTGGCTTGTTGCAGCTCATATTCAATAAAACGATCAGCTCCGTCCGGGGAACAGCTCAGGCTTGATGATGCCGTTCAACTGCGGATAAGGAATCTTCAGTTCGATGTGGCCCATGGCGTAGGGCGCAATGGTCGAGACCGGGTACTTGAGGATCACTGCACCGTACGTCAGGGCGACGTTTGAAGTTTGCTTGAATGCCCACATGTTCTGGAACTCGGCGTCCTTGTCCAGCTTGCTGCTGATCAGCCAGGCCTGATGAGCCAGGCGGGCCTTGTCCCAGAACGCGGCTTCCTGACCCGGGACCAGCATATCGGCCAGTGTCAGGACACGCTGCTGCTGGCGCGAGTAGTTGATGAACGCGCGGCCCGGATTGCCCTGGCCGCTGCCGGAATCCAGATAGCTCGACAGCTCAATGACCACGATTCCGTCATGCTGCTCACGTACCTTGGCCTGCAAGTAGCTGCTGTTGCGTGCTTGCGCCCGGCTCAGGAACTGCTCCTGATAAGCCTTTAATGTAGGCGGCACCGGACCATCGCTGTCGCTGCGCGTCAGTTGCAGCAAGGTGCGCTGGACGATCCCGTCAAGTTTCGACTCGTCCGGGAAGTGTACGGTGTCGATGTTCACCAGTGGGCAATCGTCAGTGGTGCAACCAGGCTTGATCAGTTCCGAAGCGTCGCGCTGAACCGTCAGCGGGCTGCGCAGATTTGGTTGGAAGAAGCTTTGGCAGGCGCCCAAAATCAGGGCCAGGCAGGCCATTGAAATGATCTTCAGAAAAGACATGTTGATCCTTGGCATCGGCATATAAAGGGACGTCACGGGGGAGGTGACGGCAACGTCCTTCGACTATAGGCGGCGCAATCAGTTCGCCATCGGACGGATTAGAGTGCTTTCCCTGCCAGCCGTCCACTGCGGCGACCGGATTTGCCAACTCAAAGGGCTGCATCCCGCACGACAGCGCGTTAGGATGGGCCGGAACACAGCGCTCAAGCAGTGAGAAATATATGACCGACAGCAACAGATCGATACCGACCAGGCACGAAATCACACACCGCGAAACCTGCTTCAAGGGGTTCTATCAGCTCGACCGCCTCCAGTTGCGCCACGAGTTGTTCGCCGGTGGCATGAGCCCGGAAATCAAGCGCGAGCTGTTCGTTCGCCATGATGCAGTGTGCGTACTGCCCTACGATGCCAAGCGTGACGAAGTCGTGCTCATCGAACAGTTTCGGGTCGGCGTCATCGGCAAGCATGACAACCCTTGGCTGATCGAGATGGTTGCCGGGCTTATCGATAAACAGGAAGAGCCCGAGCAGGTTGCTCACCGCGAGGGAGAAGAGGAAGCTGGACTGGTCTTCAACGCTCTGTGGCCGATAACCAAGTACTTCCCGTCGCCCGGTGGCAGCAACGAGTTCGTGCACCTCTATCTGGGCAAGTGCGAAAGCGAAGGAGCTGGCGGGTTGCACGGTCTGGAAGAAGAAGCCGAAGATATCCGGGTTTCGGTGTGGTCATTCGACGACGCGATGCAAGCCGTCAAGGACGGTCGTATCGTGAACGCCGCAACTATCATTGCAATGCAGTGGCTGGCGCTCAATCGCGCCGAAGTAAGGGGGCTATGGTCGTGAATCTTTTGCGCGAGCGCTATCGGGTCGACCTCGCCGGGCTGCAGGCAGCCTGTGAGGCCAACTACGCGCGCTTGATGCGTTTGCTGCCCGATATGCGCAATCAACAACGCTCCCGTAAGGTCGCCGTAACTCAAGGCGACCAGATGCTGGGCGTCCTGGCGGTCGAGGTCATCCTCGATTGCCCGTATACCACCACGTTACAAGTTCGGCAGGAACACAGCCTGCCATGGCTGCCGGTGCCCGTGCTCGAAGTGCAGGTTTACCACGACGCCCGCATGGCCGAGGTCATCGGTGCCGAACATGCACGTCGCTTCCAGGGCATTTACCCCTATCCCAACGCCGACATGCATCAGCCCGATGAAAAGGCTCAGCTCAATGTGTTTTTGGGTGAATGGCTGAGCCATTGTCTGGCGTGCGGGCATGAGTTCGAGGCGGTGCGCTGAGGTTTGACAAACAGGCGACTGCTCCACTTAATCAGGGTTTATGTAGGACAGGTCTGTAAGTAGCTTCTGAAAATTATCACCGGCTGGACTTTTTGGTTTTATCAAGCATCCCCCACGTATATGTTTCGCGTTTTCTTCGGAAAGCGCGATATGAACTTCGCTGGAATCAACAGTCGTTTGCTATGGCGATGAAATGGATAAAGGTCGTGCTGATCGCGATATTGTCCGGCTTCGGGGCGCCGCCATTAGTGGGACTTTTTTTATATCAAGGCGAGCCATTGCAGCCGATCGTTTGCGCACTTTTTACAGCCTTGGGACTTGGAGCAGGCGCCTTTGCATCGCGCTACATTTCATGGGGATGGGCGGTCGGCGGTTTCGCGGGCTTGTTGTTGGGACTGTTTGGCCCAATGCCGCTTATGTTTTTTTTCCCTGATACGCGCTATGAGGCAGTGCTGCCCTGGCTTGTTTGCAGTGCTGTAGTCGGTATGCTCGTCGCAGGCTACCTAACTGACAAGGTATTCAGATCGCGGTGGCCGTAGAGCCGGGATCGAAGCGTAATCCTCGTAACCGCGAAAGGGTGCGCATTTCTTGGTTTGATCCGCCCTCGTTCAGCCATCATAATCCGGCCACATCCGCTCAAGGAGACGGCCATTGTCGAGCGCATCCTCTCATCCCGCATCTGTGTTGATCGTTCAACTGACCGACAGCCACCTGTTCGCCGAGGCGGACGGCACGCTGCTGGGCATGCCCACGCGTGCCAGTCTGGACGCTGTGGTCGAGCTGGTGCTGAGCGAACATCCTGCGATTGATCTGGTGCTGGCAACGGGGGATTTGTCCCAGGACGGCACGGTTGAGTCTTATCAGGCGTTTCGCGACGTGAGTGATCGTCTGGATGCGCCCAAGCGCTGGATCCCCGGGAATCACGATGAGCTGAGAGAAATGTCGATTGCTGCGCAAAACAGCGATTTTCTTGAGCCGGTCGTCGACGTCGGCCAGTGGCGGATCACGATGCTTGATTCCGCCGTGTCCGGGTCAGTGCCCGGGTATCTGGAAGACACGCAACTCCAGTTGCTGGCGCAAGCCTTGAGCGAAGCGCCGGAGCGCCATCATCTGGTCTGCCTCCATCATCATCCGGTGCTCATCGGGGCGGCGTGGATGGAGCCCATCGGGCTGCGAAATCCTGATGCGCTGTTTGCCGTACTGGAGCGCTTTCCCCAGGTTCGCGCGGTGCTGTGGGGCCACGTGCATCAGGCATTCGATCAATCTGTAAACGGATTAAGGCTGCTGGCCTCACCGTCCACCTGTATTCAATTTGCGCCGAACAGCGTCGATTTTGGTCTTGATTCGGCCGCACCCGGCTACCGCTGGCTGCGCCTGCACCATGACGGGCAGATCGAGACCGGAGTTTCACGCGTTGATCCGGACCTGTTCGAGGTTGACCTCAATGGCGCGGGCTATTGAAAGAAACGTCCTCAAATGTCAGCGATTTATTATCGGGCGAGTTTTCGTGCAGTTGACCCTGTAAACTGCGTGGCTTTGCCCCGATGGCTGCCGAAGCAAGAGCCGTCCGGGAGGGATCGATAGCCGTTTGGGGAGGCACAGCGTGAGTCAGGATCAGTCGACGCTTCTTTATATTCATGGCCTGAACAGCTCAGCCAGGTCGCAAAAGGCCACACAGCTGACGGCATTAATGGGCCGTTTGGGTTTGAGCGAATACCTGCGTGTGCCTGAGCTGCATCATCACCCGCGTCAGGCGCTGGCTCAGTTGGAGGCTGCGATCGAAGAGCTCGGTCGGCCGCTGCTGGTCGGCAGCTCGCTCGGCGGCTACTATGCCACGCACTTGGCTGAGCGCCATGGCCTCAAGGCCGTGTTGATCAACCCCGCGGTCAACCCGCACCAGCTCTTCGATGGCTTTCTTGGCACCCAACAAAACCTTTACACCGGCGAGAGCTGGGAGCTGACGCACGACCATGTGACGGCGTTGGCCGAGCTGGAAGTGCCTGCCCCGCAGGATCCGCAACGTATTCAGGTGTGGCTGCAAACCGGCGACGAGACACTGGATTACCGCCGGGCGCAGAGCTTCTATCGAGCCTGCGCATTGCGCATCGAAGCGGGCGGCGATCACGGATTTCAGGGCTTCGCTGCAAAGATGCCGGCGCTGTTGAGCTTCGCCGGGTTCGCTCCCGCGTTGCTCCAGGGTGTCGATCTGACCGGGCTCTGACCGGAGCCATGGCTGCAATAAAGCTGCACTAATTATGTAGAACCGACTTGTAAAACAGTGCTACTCCGAAATTTCATGAACGACTTGATGACGAGACCCCATGGCCAATCCCAGCGCTAGCTCTTATAACGCAGACGCCATCGAAGTCCTCTCGGGCCTCGACCCGGTCCGCAAACGGCCGGGCATGTACACCGACACCGCACGGCCCAACCATCTGGCGCAGGAAGTCATCGACAACAGTGTCGACGAAGCGCTGGCAGGCCACGCCCGGTCCGTGCAGGTCATTCTGCACGCCGACAACTCGCTTGAAGTCGCCGATGACGGCCGCGGCATGCCCGTGGATATCCATCCGGAAGAGGGCGTGTCGGGCGTCGAGTTGATCCTCACCAAACTCCACGCTGGCGGCAAGTTTTCCAACAAGAACTACCAGTTTTCCGGCGGCTTGCACGGCGTCGGGATCTCCGTGGTCAACGCGCTTTCGACTCAGGTCCGGGTGCGGGTCAAGCGCGATGGCAACGAATACGAAATGACGTTCGCTGACGGCTATAAGGCCAGCGAACTGGCGGTGATCGGCACCGTCGGCAAGCGTAATACCGGCACCAGCGTGTATTTCGCCCCGGACCCCAAATACTTCGATACCCCCAAGTTCTCCGTCAGCCGCCTCAAGCACGTGCTCAAGGCCAAGGCCGTGCTCTGCCCGGGCCTGCTGGTCAGCTTCGAAGACAAAGGCACGGGCGAGAAAGTCGAATGGCATTACGAGGACGGGCTGCGCTCGTACCTTCAGGACTCGGTGGCGGACTTTCTGCGCCTTCCGGACGAGCCGTTCTGCGGCGTGTTCGCCGGCAATAAAGAGGCCGTCGACTGGGCACTGCTGTGGCTGCCCGAGGGTGGCGACAGCGTGCAGGAAAGCTACGTCAACCTGATCCCGACTGCGCAGGGCGGCACCCACGTCAATGGTCTACGCCAGGGCCTGCTGGACGCAATGCGGGATTTCTGCGAGTTCCGCAGTCTGCTGCCGCGCGGCGTGAAGCTGGCGCCTGAAGACGTCTGGGAGCGCATCGCTTTCGTGCTGTCGATGAAGATGCAGGAGCCACAGTTCTCCGGTCAGACCAAAGAGCGATTGTCCTCCCGCGAAGCCGCCGCTTTTGTCTCGGGCGTGGTAAAGGACGCTTTCAGCCTGTGGCTTAACGCGCACCCTGAACTGGGCATGCAACTGGCCGAACTGGCGATCAGCAATGCCGGTCGTCGTCTCAAGGCCAGCAAGAAGGTTGAGCGCAAACGCATCACCCAGGGCCCGGCACTGCCAGGCAAACTGGCTGATTGCGCAGGGCAGGATCCGATGCGCTCGGAACTGTTTCTGGTTGAGGGTGACTCGGCGGGTGGTTCTGCCAAACAGGCCCGGGACAAGGAATTTCAGGCCATCCTGCCGTTGCGCGGGAAGATTCTGAACACGTGGGAAGTCGATGGCGGCGAGGTGCTTGCCAGCCAGGAAGTGCATAACATTGCCGTGGCCATCGGGGTCGATCCAGGTGCGGCAGACATGACCCAGCTGCGCTACGGCAAAATCTGCATCCTGGCTGACGCCGACTCCGACGGCCTGCACATCGCGACGCTGCTGTGCGCACTTTTTGTTCAGCACTTCCGTCCGTTGGTGGATGCCGGCCACGTCTACGTGGCGATGCCGCCGCTGTATCGAATCGACCTGGGCAAAGACATTTATTACGCCCTGGACGAGGCCGAGCGCGACGGCATTCTTGACCGGCTGGTGGCCGAGAAAAAACGTGGCAAGCCGCAAGTCACCCGATTCAAGGGACTGGGTGAGATGAACCCGCCACAGCTGCGAGAGACCACCATGGACCCGAACACGCGTCGACTGGTGCAACTGACCCTCGACGACTTCGCCGCCACCTCGGAAATGATGGACATGCTGTTGGCCAAGAAGCGCGCGGGTGACCGCAAGAGCTGGCTCGAGTCCAAAGGCAACCTGGCCGAGGTGCTGGTCTGATGCGGGGCTGGCTTGCAGCGTTGTTATTGATCGCCACGCCTGTCTTCGCGGCGCCATTGCCCGAACTCAAGCTGCTGTCGGAGCATCCGGTGGATGACATGATTGGCGGCAATCTGTCCGGCCTCGCGTCATGCAACGGCGTGTTGTGGACGGTTTCGGACCGTGACGACACCTTGCTCTATAGCCTCGACACCTCGGCGACGGTCTGGAAGGCCAAGGCACAAACCCTGGAAATTCCGCCGATTCCAGACAGCGGGCTGTCTGCGACCCTGCGCGGCATGGCCAAGGCCTCGGCGCTGATTCGTGGCGGCGATCTGGACTTCGAAGGCGTGAGCTGCGATGCCGAGGGTAACCGCTACATCGTCAGCGAAGCCTATGCCACGGTGCTCAAAGTGCCGGTCAAGGGAGCGCCTGTGTGGCTGGACCTTCCTAAAAAGGTCGTCGAAGAAGCGCAGGCGGCCGGCATGCTGCAACATTTCAACGCAATCTTTGAAGGCATCGCGGTCAATCCGGCAGGCGACCAACTGTGGCTCGCCGCCGAGCGGGACAAGCGCGGGTTGCTGACCGCGCACTTAGGCAAGGACGGTTGGGCCTGTGATGCCAGTTGCATCGTGCGGGTGGAATCAGGCGAGGACCTTTTGCCCCCGGAGGTTAGCGGCAAGCGGGTCTCCAAAGACCTTTCCGATATATCGCTGCACAAGGGCAAGCTGTTCACGCTGGAGCGCGCGGCTTACCGGATCTGTCGCCGCACCCTGGCGACGGGGCAGCTGGAAGCCTGCTGGTCGTTTGCCAGGGAGGCGCTGCAGCCCAATCGACGATATGACCAGAAGTACGGCCTGACCGAGGCGTTGATCGTCGACGACAAAGGCGCATGGATCGGTACTGACAACAATTTCGGTGTCCGGGCCGATGGCGAAAAACGTCCTGTCGTGTGGCGCTTTGCTGCGCCGGAAGGTGGCTGGGGCGGCAAGCCTTGACCCAGGCACCTCCTGGCCGACGCGCCGGGCGGATCATGATGATTATCGCCTGGGCTGCAGCGCTGTTTCTGGCCACGCGGTTCTTTGCCGAGTGGGAGCAGCGTCAGGAAAATCCGAACACGGTCGTTGCCTCCGAGCACGGCGACGGCTATGTCGAGGTGAAGCTTACGAGCAATCGTGACGGACATTTCGTCATGACAGGGCAGATAAACGCTCGCCCCGTGCAGTTCATGCTCGACACAGGGGCGACCAACGTCGCCGTGCCGGAGAGCGTCGCAGAGACGCTGCGTCTTGAGCGCGGCGAGCGTGTTCAGGTGAGTACGGCCAACGGGCGCACCGATGCGTTCAGGACCACGCTGCAGCGGCTACAGATAGGCGACATCGTCCTGAACAACGTGCGCGCCCTGGTGGTGCCCGGTCTGGACGGTGAACAGGTGCTGCTGGGCATGAGCGCCGTGAAACAACTCGAATTCACACAGCGTGGCGGCACTTTGCTGCTGCGCCAGACGACAAAATGATGAGGCCCGCATGAGCGATTCCCTTGACCTCAGCCTGGACGGCGTAGAACGCCGATCGCTGGCTGACTTCACCGAACAGGCCTATCTCAACTACTCCATGTACGTGATCATGGACCGGGCGCTGCCGCATATTGGCGACGGCCTGAAGCCGGTGCAGCGACGCATCGTCTACGCGATGAGCGAGCTGGGCCTGGACGCTGACGCCAAGCACAAGAAGTCGGCGCGTACCGTAGGTGACGTCCTCGGCAAGTTTCACCCGCACGGCGACTCCGCCTGCTACGAAGCAATGGTGCTGATGGCGCAGCCTTTCAGCTATCGCTACACGCTGGTCGATGGCCAGGGCAACTGGGGTGCGCCGGACGACCCCAAGTCATTCGCAGCCATGCGATACACCGAAGCCCGGCTGTCGCGGTATTCCGAGGTACTGCTTTCCGAGTTGGGACAGGGTACGGCCGACTGGGTGCCGAACTTTGACGGCACGCTGGACGAGCCGGCCGTTTTGCCTGCGCGCCTGCCAAATATCCTACTCAATGGCACCACCGGCATTGCTGTCGGCATGGCCACTGATGTCCCGCCGCACAACCTGCGAGAGGTCGCGTCGGCGTGTGTGCGCCTGCTCGACGAGCCGAAAGCGACCATCGAACAACTGTGCGAACACATTCAGGGTCCTGATTACCCGACAGAAGCGGAAATCATCACCCCGCGTGCCGATCTGCTGAAAATCTACGAAACCGGCCGTGGCTCGGTGCGGATGCGTGCGGTTTATCGCGTTGAAGACGGCGATATCGTCGTCACTGCGCTGCCGCATCAAGTTTCAGGCGCTAAGGTGCTGGAACAGATCGCGGCGCAAATGCAGGCCAAGAAGCTGCCGATGGTGGCGGACCTGCGCGATGAGTCAGACCATGAGCATCCGTGCCGCATCGTGATTATTCCGCGCTCCAATCGCGTGGACCCCGAAGAACTGATGCAGCATCTGTTTGCCACCACCGAGCTGGAGTCCAGCTATCGGGTGAACGTCAACATCATTGGTCTGGACGGCAAGCCGCAGCTCAAGAATCTCAAAGCACTGCTGTCGGAGTGGCTGACCTTCCGTATTAACACCGTGCGCCGCCGGCTGCAGTTCCGCCTGGATAAAGTCGAGCGTCGTCTCCACCTGTTGGAAGGCTTGCTCACCGCGTATCTGAACCTGGATGAAGTGATTCATATCATCCGTACCGCCGAGCACCCGAAAGCCGAACTGATCGCGCGTTTTGCGTTGTCCGAGATTCAGGCTGATTACATCCTCGACACACGGTTGCGTCAGCTGGCCCGTCTGGAAGAGATGAAGCTGCGCGGCGAGCAGGATGAACTGCTCAAGGAGCAAGCCAAGTTGCTTGCCCTGCTGGGCAGCGAAACCAAGCTGCGCAAGCTGGTACGCACTGAACTGATTGCTGATGCCCAGACCTACGGCGATGACCGTCGCTCGCCCATTGTTGAGCGTGCGGAGGCCAAGGCGCTGTCGGAAAATGAGCTGATGCCCACCGAACCGGTCACCGTGGTGCTGTCGGAAAAAGGCTGGGTGCGCTGCGCCAAAGGCCACGACATCGACGCTACCGGGCTTTCGTACAAAGCAGGCGATGGTTTTAAGGCAGCAGCAGCGGGCCGGTCGAACCAGTTTGCGGTGTTCATCGACTCGACAGGGCGCAGCTATTCGCTGGCGGCGCATACGTTGCCGTCCGCCAGAGGGCAGGGCGATCCGCTGACGGGTCGCCTGACACCGCCACCGGCCGCCACGTTCGAATGCGTGCTGCTGCCAGAGGACGACGCCTTGTATGTGGTTGCTTCCGACGCCGGCTACGGTTTTGTGGTCAAGGGTGAAGACTTGCAGGCCAAGAACAAGGCGGGCAAGGCGCTGCTGAGTCTTCCGGCCGGGGCTAAGGTGATTCTGCCGCGCCCTGTGCCTGACCGCGAACAGAACTGGCTCGCTGCGGTGACCACTGAAGGCCGCCTGCTGGTATTCAAGATCAGCGACCTGCCACAGCTGGGCAAAGGCAAAGGCAACAAGATCATTGGTATTCCGGGCGATCGTGTTGCCAGCCGGGAGGAGTACGTCACCGACCTGGCCGTCATCCCCAATGGCGCAACACTGGTGCTGCAGGCCGGTAAGCGCCATCTGTCGCTCAAACCCGACGATCTCGAACACTACAAAGGCGAGCGCGGACGCCGGGGTAACAAGCTGCCGCGCGGATTCCAGCGCGTCGATGCCTTGCTGGTGGAAAGCGCCAGCTAAAGCGGCTGGTTGCGCAGTCGCTCTTCGTTTCGTCACGAGAGCGACTCAGAATTGCTGGAGTCAGCGCACATATTCACGGATGATATGACGTCATCTGGCGCCGCCGTGGCGGAATGCCTTCATGTCTTCAAAGCATTTAACAGCGTGAGCGCGTTACACGGCGTTCACTTGGACGGGATGATGAATTTTCTACGTGTTCCCCGTGTTCTGTTGTTAGCCGGCGTTTTGGGTTTGGCCGGTTGCAGCGTTCGTCAGCCCACGTCGCTCTATCAGCTCGACAGCGGCGAACCTGGGCAACCGAAACAAAATGGCGGGGTCGCAGTTGTATTGGGCCCGGTGGCAATCGCCGACTATCTACAACGCGAAACCTTACTTCAGCGTCAACCGGATGGCAGTCTCACAGCATCCACCGAGGGTCGCTGGGCGGGTAGCCTGTCCTCTGATATTGACCAACTGCTTCTGCGCCAGCTGGCCTGGAAGCTCGACAGCCAACGGGTAGTCATGGCGCCTGCAGCGGCCAACTTCACGCCGGATGTGCAGGTGGTGCTGTCGATCACCCGACTGGATTCGGGTGTCAAACAACCCGCGGTACTTGATGCCCAGTGGCGTTTGCTCGACCGCCGCGGCAACGTTCGCGACAGCAAGATCATCCACCTGGAAGAACCGCATGCTGGCTCTTCCGCTGCGCAGGTCAAGGCTCAAGGGGTCTTGCTGCAACGCCTGGCAGACAAACTGAGCGTCGCGGTCAAGCCTATCGCCAGTCAGCCGCTGGTGGCGGACGAGCCCAAGCGAGCGGCCACACCGGCCAAGACCCGTACCGATCAGGACAAGCCCAAGATCCCGATGGCATCACCGATCCGCACCGACCTGGAAGTGTTTCGCTTCTAGTATTGGCGGCCACAAAAAAGAGCCATTAAAAAGCCCGCAGCGATGCGGGCTTTTTTATGGCTGCGATAACCGTCAGACCTTGCGGGCTTCGTGCATACGCGCCAGTTGGCGTTCGAGCATCGATGGATAGGGCTCCATCAAACGCTCCACGCAGCTTGCACCCTCCGGGCTGGCGATCGGGCGTATGCGCGCACGCTGGCGAATGGTCGGGTCTTCGCTGATCTTGCGTTCCACCAGCAGCAAATTGCGGCTGTGCTGAGAAAGGGCCAGCGCGTCCTGGGCGGTTTCGGTCAGCAGCAGATCGATTTGATTCATCCCGTGAAGACCCTCGCCCAACGTCAGGCCCAGCTGAAGCTGAAGGGTGATCCCGCTGTCGGCGACTTCGATCTGCAACGCATGGCTCAACGCACGCAGCAACTCGCCGCAGCAGATTGCGTTGGTCAGGTAATCGTCCCCGCTGTCCTGCGTGCTGAAAACCATCAGCGAGCTGCCGTCGTTCAATGTGTGCAGTTCGCTGTCGTACAGCGAAGCGGCTTGATCGATGCAGTCACGGTAGCGCTCGAGCAGTTCGGTCAGACGCGTGCGAGGCAGCCGGCGAAGCTGCTCCTGAGAACCCAGTTGCACTGCCAGTACGGCGCTGTACTGAGGCTGCGAGGGGACGACAGGCAAAATCGGCCGTGGCGCAGGTTTTGGCGCAGCGGGGGAGTGATCGCGAAGGTCCGCGAACGGATCTTCTTCGTCGTCTTCATCTTCCTCCGCGACGATGCGGCGCGCCGGAATCACCGTGGCACGTGGCTTGGGCGCGTCGTCGAAGTCAGGGTCGGAAAGATCACTGCTATCGAACTCGGGGGAAGCGTCCTCTTCATCCTCGACCTGTACAGGCTCGGGAACAGGCACCGGCTCTGGTTCGGGCGGCGCATAAGAGGTCTTCAGCTGGCGAGCCAGGTCCCCGATTTCGTCCTGACGCTCTGTGGCCGGCGTATAGGGGTCGATGTAGCGCAACCACATGCGCAGTTGCAGCATGGGCGTGGAAATGTGCCGTCCCAGACGAAGGCTCAAGGCCAGCGCCAGTGCCAGCAGGATACCGGCCAGAATGGCCATGCTCTGCAGGCTGATGGTCAGTGGCTGTTGGAACTGCCCCATGTCCAGGCTGATGCGCAGCGTCCCGGCGACCACGTCCTGGAAGGTGATCTTGATTTCGTAGAGCCCCTCCGCTTCGCCCAGCAAACCGTTTTTCGGGCGCTGGCCGGCTTCGGCAAGGATGCGGTTGTCGGGGCTATAGATAGCCGCATGGGCCACCAGCGGATTTTTCACCAGATTGCCCAGAAGCACGTTCAGGCTGAGGATGTCATTGGACACCAGCAGCTCGGTCGCGGACGTGGCGGTCTGTGTGGTCAGGGCTTGCCCCAATGCGTCGGCCTGTTCGTGCATGGCTTGCTTGAACTGCAAACCCATGACGCAGGCGTAGATCACCAGAGCCAACGCGACGAGGATCACGTTATGGCTGGCGATGCGCAAAGCAATCGGTACACGTCGATGACGCAATGCCCGGAAGATCAGCAAGAAGAAATTATCGGTTTTTACTGGCGTGGGCCGGTTCACTGAGCACGGCTCTCTTGGTGAAGTTGGGGCGCAGTATAGCGAGCGACCCTGTAGCGGCAAAGCGCTGGCTGTGCCCGGCGGTCACTGAAAGTGCGTAGAATGCGGTTTTTTTCAACTGCGGGGGTGCGCCTTGCGCGAAATCGTCCTGATAAACATCACCGGTGCAGACCGTCCCGGCCTCACTGCAGCCATCACCGGTGTGCTGGCCGAAGGCGGCGTGAACATTCTCGACATCGGTCAGGCGGTGATTCATGACGTGCTGTCCTTCGGCCTCTTGATTGAACTGCCTGACACCGAATCAGGCGCGTCCGTGCTTCAGAGCCTTCAAACGGCTGCTGACGAACTGGGCCAGCAAGTGCGTTTCAGCCGCGTCAGCGAAGCCGACTATCAGCATTGGGTCGACGGGCAGGGCAAGGCTCGGCACATCGTGACGCTGCTGACGCGCAAGGTCACCGCCGAGCAATTGCAGACCGTCAGCGCGATCACTGCCAAGTACGGTTTGAACATCGATCAAATCGACCGGCTTTCTGCGCGCGTGCCGCTGGACGCACCAAGCGCGAAAGGCAAGGCCTGCGTCGAGTTCTCCGTACGCGGTGAACCGGCGGATGCCCAGCAGATGCAAGCCGAGTTCCTGCAGGTTGCACAAGCGCTGAACGTCGACATCGCGTTCCAGCAGGATTCCCTGTACCGCCGCAATCGCCGCCTTGCAGTGTTCGATATGGACTCAACCCTGATCGAGGCCGAGGTCATCGACGAGTTGGCCAAGGCCCATGGCGTCGGCGAGCGTGTTTCGGAGATCACTGAGCGCGCGATGCGCGGCGAGCTTGATTTTCGGGCCAGTTTCAAAGAGCGGCTGGCGCTGCTCAAAGGACTGGACGTCAAGGTGCTCGATGAAATCGGCGCTTCGTTGCGCTTGACTGAAGGCGCCGAAACCCTGTTCGCCGAACTCAAGCGGCTGGGCTATAAAACCGCGATTCTGTCGGGCGGCTTCACCTACTTCGCCCGCCAATTGCAGGCCCGGTTGGGCATTGACTACATTTTCGCCAACAAACTGGAAGTGGTCGACGGCAAGTGCACGGGCAATGCCATCGAGCCTATCGTGGACGCTCAGCGCAAGGCCGACCTGTTACGGGAGTTGGCGAGCAAGGAAGGCCTGAGTCTGGAGCAGACCATTGCAGTTGGCGACGGCGCAAACGACTTGCCAATGCTTGCCATCGCCGGTCTCGGCGTTGCGTTCCGCGCAAAGCCGCTGGTCAAGCAGTCGGCAAAGCAAGCCATCTCGACCCTGGGGCTGGACGGCGTGCTGTATTTGCTGGGGGTTCGTGATCGGGAAGGGCGGGGCTTTTAAACGGCACCGACGTCGTCGAGGCATTCAGAGGGATGCCTCACTGGCTCAAAGCACGGTCCACAGTGAATCAAATTCCTGCTCCGGGCCGCCATCGTTTGAAGGCGTGGTCTTCTTCGGCCCCTCGATGATCTGATACTCGAACTGGTTATAGCTGCCCGTCGTCGCACGGCGGTTGCTCAGGCTGGCGCGCCGCTCTTCGCCGCTGGTATTGATCAGCACCCTGGAGCCATCCTCGAATGGTACACGCGGTGCGATAACCGTCGCGGGCACGTCTATGGCGCGAACCTCTGGCAGCAGCAAAGCGCGCAGGAACTGGCTGCTCTGCTCGGCACGCGTCAACTGCATGCCGCACGCCTGGGCAAACGGGGCGATGAGCTCGACCCCCATCTGCATGCCGCCGCCCCGCACCTGCCGTACCCAGCGCACGACCGCAATACTCCAGCCGTGGCCGTGATCCTGAATACCGATCATCTCGCCTGCCTGCAACTGGTCAGGCACTTCTTTCGGCCAGGCGAGGCAATAGCCGCCAGGGCTGTGATTGACGATGTGCAGAGCATAAGTCGGAAAGCTTTTCTGCCCGTCCGAAGCAGCGTTGCCTTCGGCATCGTCGCGCTTATATTCAATCTCCTCGAACGGCAACATGGTGTTCGCAGTGCCCGGGCGGGCTGCATCTGCGGCCTCCGCCCACGGATCATGACGGCCCGGCTTGAGCGGCTGAAGGCTGAATTCGGCCGCTCTAGACAATGTCGACATCTGCAACAGGTCGCTGAAAGACTGCTGACCGCCGACGTAGTAATGCAGGGCGCTCATGCCCACGCAAACAGTCAGCGTGCCTTGCCCTGGCGTGCGTTGAAAGGCGCGCTCGGAGACATCGCCCCAGGCGGCAGCAAGGTGCTGCAGCACGTCCATGGACAAACCTGGCGGAACCTTCAGCGGTGACTTTCCGCGTTCCGCCGGGGGCAGTTCCATGTAGCGTTCCAGCGCTGCCGAAAGGGGGCGAGGGTCGATGCCAAGCAGGTTCGCCCGTTGGTCATCGTCGTATAGGGCAGCATAACGAGGCGCCATGTCGGTGCCGGGCGCCACAGCGTACAAGCTCTTGTCATCCAGAGGTTGCTGCAGCGTAACCATCGCGCTCCAGGCATCAAGCGCTTCGGCCAGCTTGCCGATATTGTGCTGGCGCATCTGGTTGCAGCGGGAGCAGCCCATCATCAGGGCAACGAGGTAGGTGTGCTCGACGCTCATGGCCTGAGTGTTGAGGGCCAGGCTATCGGCCACCGGCACGTTGTGCAGCCGATGCTGACGAGCAATTTGGTAAATCTGGTGCAGTTCAAGCCACAAGCCATCCTGCACCGGGCAGTAAAGCTGGTTTGCGCGGATCAGCGGACCGTTCAGGCAGCTTAGCGCGCGCTGGAGCGCAGTGGTCAGCAGCCCGATGCGATCCTTGCTGAGCTTGGGAGCCACCCGCGCGATGATCTGCTTGTAGCCGATGGCCAGATGATTTTGCAGCGCCTGGCAGAGGTTGGCCACTTTTCGCGGACGCTCTTCGAGCACCACCGACTGGTTGAGAAAATGGCGCTCCAGGTGCTTGCACACAAAGAACACCTCCGGACGAAGCAATTCCAGAAGCTGCATGCGATTGTCACTGGGCGTGAGCAACTGATTCAGCTCGCCCAGACCCTGGTAAAGCTGACGCGCCATCTCACCGAGGTTGGCCTTGGGCAATGTCGCGATCCAGCGCTTCATGTCTTTTGGGGTCGCGTCACAGAACGACAGGCTCGACTGCGTCGGCACAGGGGCGCGCAACAACAGCGGGAGGCTTAAATTACTCATGTGACGGGCAAACTCCAACAGCAGGCCTGAACGGCGGCGTCCAACTCCGGGGCGAACCACCCTCGCCGGGCGAAAAGAGCACGATTACGTCCAATGAAAGTGAAGTTTCCTACAGCACCGACATGGAACTCTAGCAGCATCCGACGCGAGCCGCCGCTGACCCTGAGCACAGAAAATCGTCCCGGCGGGCCGTTGACGGTTACCCCTGCAGGTCAACCGTCGCGTCAGAAAAACAGCATCGTGCTTTCAGTCCGTAGACCTACGCAAGAATCAGGCCTGCACAGGCAACGCGAGCCCTTCGCCCATTCGAACAGGCGAACCGGCCGCCAGCAGTTCGGACCATTTCACCTGGTTCGGGCCAAACAACACGATGGCGGTAGAGCCCAGTTTGAAGCGGCCCAGCTCCGCACCCTTCTCGAGATGGATAGGAGCACGCGCGGCCTCGTCGTAGCGGAACGTTTTTAGCTCACGCTTGGGCGGCGTAACCAGGCCCGCCCAGACGGTTTCGATCGATGCAACGATCATCGCGCCGACCAGTACCACCGCCATCGGACCGCGCTCAGTGTCGAACAGGCAGACCACCCGTTCATTGCGCGCGAAGAGCTCGGGCACGTTTTCCGCAGTGGTCTGGTTGACCGAGAACAGCCGGCCAGGCACATAAACCATTTCGCGCAGGGTGCCGGCGAGCGGCATGTGAACGCGATGGTAATCCTTGGGTGACAGGTAAACGGTCGCGAATTCGCCACCCATGAACGGCGCAGACAGACGCGCATCACCGCCAAGCAGTTCCAGTGCGCTGTAGCTGTGACCCTTGGCCTGGAAAATCCGGCCATGTTCAATCGGACCCAATTGACTGACTGCGCCGTCGGCGGGGCAGAGGATCGCGCCCGGCGTTTCGTCCAGCGGGCGAGCGCCTGGCTTGAGTGCGCGGGTGAAGAAGTCATTGAAGTGCTGATACGCGGTGATGTCCTCGACCTGAGCCTGGGACATGTCAACCTGATAGCGGCGTACGAACCATTGGGTAAATGCGTTCTTGAACCAGCGCACCCGGCATTCGGCAACACAGCCCGCCAGACGCGACAGCAGATGGTGGGGAAGCAAATACTGGAAAAGAATAAACAGACGCTGTTTCATCAAGATTCCTAAACGTTTGGAAAGGGAAATGCACATTGAGCCCCATTGGGCGTCGATTCATTTTTCAACCGGGGTGTCCGGGTGATTGCCCCATTCGCCCCACGACCCGGCATAGCCTTTCACTCTCGGGTAGCCCAGTGCCTTGGCCACCAGATAGGTGAAGCCGGAGCGGTGGTGGGTCTGGCAGTGCGTAACGATCTCTTTATCCGGCGTGATGCCGAGGCTTTCGAGGATCTGGGGCATGTCTTTACGGATACGCAGATTGCGCGTCTGATCCATGCCCGCAGTCCATTCGAAATTCACCGCGCCCGGTATATGGCCGCCTTTGGCCGCGACGACCTTTTCACCGGAATACTCCGTCGGTGCGCGAGCATCCCAGATCGCCAGATCAGCGGCGCCAAGACGGCTGTGCAGATACTCACGGGTCGCAGTGGGCTCGTCGTGCAAAGTCAGCTGAACAGGACCACCCGCGGCAGCTGGCACGTCTGTCGACAGTTGCAGACCTTCGCCTTGCCAGGCCAGCAGGCCACCGTCGAGATAGTGATACTTTTTGTGTCCGATCACGTCGAGCAACCAGATAAAGCGGCCTGCCCAACCGCCGCCTTCGTCGTCATAAACCACGTAGACGGCGTCAGGATTGTGGCCCAGTTCACCGAACAGAGCCTCCAGTTGCGTCTGGGTGGGCAACAACCCTGGCGCAGGGGGCAAGCCCAGTTGTGTGCGTTTCGGATCGACAAAACGTGCGCCGGGCAGGTGCCCGGCCTCGTAGCGGGCCGGGCTGGTCAGGTCGACCAGAATAAGCTCGGGAGCGCTGAGGCGGGCCTGCAGGTCTGCGGGCTCGATGACCAGCGGCAAGCTTGAAAAGGCAGACATTTGGCGTCTCCGGATCGCGAAAAGGTTGCGAATTGTAGCTCAGCTGTCAGCCGTTGCGATGGCTAAAGGTCGTGAGCGCTTTCTCGATGCACTGTCCGGTTTTGCCGAACGCCTGCACGGACATTTCAGAAAAAGGCCCACCCCCCTGATCGGCCATCACCAACATCACCACGCGACCATTGCTGGCAAGTGAGCGGATCAAGAGATGTTCACCGCTGAACAAATGGCGCAGTTGTGCCGGCAGCAGCGCCGAGAACTGCGCGTTGTTCGCAGGTGTCAGGCGTAGCTGTGTGGGCTGTGCAAGCAGGCGCTGCAGCAATGTACTGTTGTTGTAGGGAACCAGCAGCGCGGCGGCTGACTTGTCCAGCCCTGCGATTTGATGCACACGCAGGCTGTCGGTTTTTCGATCAGTCATCAGCAACACCACCCGCTGCATACCGGCCGCTACCAATGCATCCCGAGCGCAAGTTGTCAGGTGCATCGCGTTGATGAAAATGCCGGGCTCTTTGAGGAGGTCGGCGCAATGCCTGCGCCATACCTGCAACGCATCGGGTGTGGGCGCTGGCGCTGGCAGCAAGCCTTTGTGCACGCGGCGCGCGTTCCACGGCCAAAGCAGCGCCTGTGCCGGATGCCAGATGTCCGGGGTCGAGTGCTGACGCGCACTGGCCACAGCATTTTGGTGAACCTGCTGTTGAAGCTCGTCCAGCGGCTGCTGCAGATAAAGACTGGTCAGCAGTTGCCAGCGCAGGCTGTGCGGCGTGTCCCAGGCTTGATGCGCGGAAAGCGCCAGGCCGTTGGCCAACAAAATCGTGTTGGCGGGCTGATTGAGCCAGCGTCGAAGAGGCAGATCGGCATCGAGCAGCTGCCGCTGCTTGAGTGCGTCCTCGTTGCCGTGAGCGATGCGCAGGACTTTGACCAGACTGCGCTGCTGAGAGGTCAGCAGTTCGTACCCTTGGGTCACCCAGACAGGCAGGCGCCAGTGGTGCGCCAGCGCCTGACAGAGATGCACCAGCCGCACGCCAAACAGCGAGTTTTCCACCGACTTGGCGCATTCGCCCTTGTGGATAACCCGCAGCTCCCACTCTTCCAGCAGCGTGGGGTGTGCCAGCGCCATGGGCCAGAGCGGCGAGAGAAAAAGCAGACTGCCCAAGTGGATGTCCTGCCACAGCCGTGCCAGTTGATTGGCAAATAAACCGTAAGCCTGTTGCATCGCGTGCTGGCTGATCATCTGCAATTGGCGCAAGGCCACCGGAATCTCGCGTGCGTCGACGCTGGGCAAGCGCGCCAGCAACGCTTCGGTACGCGCCAGGCCCAGGCGATTGATGGCTACCTCAAGACTCTCCGCAGGCTGAGTCAGGGCGTTATTGGCCAGGTTGGCCTCGCGCAGAACATTGAGCACCAAGGCCGGGCTGTCTTGCATGAGGTCTGCGATGTCACGCAACGAGCGACGGCTGTCGGTCAACGCTGCCTGAACTCGCTGATGCGCCACTGCGGGCACCGGTAACGCGATGCTGTCGAGCTGCTTTATCCATTGATCCAGGCTGCGGGGGACAGGGAGCGACGTAGCTTTATCTGATTGCATTCACAACACCCGTACGGCTGGGAGATTAGATCGACGTCGAGTACTGGCATCATGCTGGCCCTTGCAGCACACGGTCCGGCGGCACACATCGGTCAGGATTTTCGCGTGTTCTGACTATAGTCTGGCGCATTCATGCCGATAAGCAGGACAAGAGTTTCAGGCGCTTCTCGCGCAATGACCATGAACCCGACTCAGTAAGTATTTTCTACCTATGGCAAAAATTATCGGCATCATCGTCGTTTTCGCGAGCGTTCTCGGCGGATACGTACTGTCCCACGGTCAGATCGCTGCGTTGATCCAGCCTTTCGAGGTCATGATCATCGGCGGTGCGGCGCTGGGTGCATTCCTGCAAGCCAACCCGGGCTATATGACCATGCTGGTCATCAAGAAGTCCTTGAAGATGTTCAGCACCCGGTTCACCCACGGTTACTACCTTGAGGTGTTGGGCCTGGTCTACGAGATCCTCAACAAAAGCCGTCGCGAAGGCATGATGGCCATTGAAGGGGACATCGAAGAACCTGAGAACAGCCCGATTTTCGCCAAATATCCAGGCGTGCTCAAAGACACCCGCATGATCGCGTTCATCTGCGATTACCTGCGCATCATGTCCTCCGGCAACATGGCGCCGCACGAGCTGGAAGGCTTGTTCGACATGGAGCTGCTGAGCATGAAAGAAGAGCTTGAGCATCCTTCCCATGCGGTTACCGGGGTGGCCGATGCGATGCCCGGTTTCGGTATCGTTGCTGCGGTACTGGGTATCGTTGTGACCATGGCGTCCCTGGGTTCGGGCGACAAGGCCGCGATCGGCATGCACGTAGGTGCGGCGCTGGTCGGTACGTTCTTCGGTATTCTGGCGGCCTACGGCTTCTTCGGCCCGCTGGCTACTTCTCTGGCTCACGATGCCAAAGAAGAAATGAATGTCTACGAATCGATCAAGGCCTCGCTGGTTGCGTCGGCGTCCGGTGTGCCGCCTTCGCTGGCTGTAGAGTTCGGTCGCAAGGTGCTTTATCCAGCCCATCGCCCCAGCTTCAGTGAGCTGGAACAAGCTGTCCGCGGTCGTTGATCCATGGAAAATAATCAGCCGATTATCATAAAGCGCGTCAAGCGCTTTGGCGGGGGGCACCACGGCGGCGCCTGGAAGATTGCCTTCGCCGACTTTGCGACGGCAATGATGGCGTTCTTCCTTGTGCTCTGGCTGATGTCGTCGGCCACGCCCGAGCAACTGGTCGCTATTGCCGGTTACTTCAAGGACCCGGTCGGTTTCTCCGACAGCGGCTCGCCCTATGTGATCGACCTGGGCGGCTCGCCGGAGATGTCTCCTGACCAGACGCTCAACCCGGAAGTCAAATCGACGCCTGCACCAGACCGCGTGCCGGTTGATGCCGATCAGCAGGACTCGGCTGCCGAGCAGGTTGAGCAGGACCGTCTGGAGATGTTGCTGCAGGAACTGCAGACCAAGGTGAACGAGAACCCGCAACTGGCGAAGTTCAAGGACCAGATTCTGTTCGAGATTACTCAGGACGGGTTGCGTATCCAGATCACGGACGCGGACAACCGCCCGATGTTTGATATCGGCAGCGCGAAGCTTAAACCGTATTTCGAAGACATCCTGCTGGCCATGGCCGACACCATCAAAGCGGTGCCGAACAAGGTCAGCATCAGCGGTCACACCGATGCGACGCCTTACGTGGGCAACAACGGCTTCGGTAACTGGGAGCTGTCGTCAGGTCGCGCGAACGCCGCACGCCGGGCGTTGGTGGCGGGAGGTTACCCTGACCCGCAAGTGGCACGTGTGGTGGGTTACGCCTCGTCGGCGCTGTACGACAAGCAGCACCCGCAGAACCCGATCAACCGCCGTATCGACATTGTGGTGATGACCAAGAAAGCGCAGCAGCGTATAGAAGGCGCGCAGAACTCGGGTGAAGCACCGCAAACGCCGGATGCGCCGAGCGGCGCTGCGCCGACGCCGACGCCTGGCGCCATTGCACCTTCCAATCAACCGGGGGCATCGATCTCGACGCCCGCCGTTGATCCCCAGGCGTATGCCCAGCCGCACGAGATTCGGCAGAAGCTGAACATTTTCGATCAGGGCCAGCTGAAGATCGACGAAACCAGGAACTGACGCCTGGTTGCACATACAAAAACGCCGCGATGATCGCGGCGTTTTTGTTTGCCCTCTAAAACCTTTCATCTGGAACGGTGAAGTCCGTAGGAGCCGGCTCGCTGGCGAACGCGTCAGGTCAGGCACGGAAGCGTAACTGACCCACCGCGTTCGCCAGCAAGCCGGCTCCTACAGTTGATCTCCGACCGCGGTGCCAGGTTGGGCGGCGCCCGTCAGTAGCTGCTTTCCGGCAAGCTCGCGATGATCGAACGATAGCTGTTCATCCGCTGCTGTTGCACGCGACCGTCTGCCAGGCCTTGCAGCAATGCACAGCCGGGTTCGCGGTCGTGTTTGCAGTCGCGGAAGCGGCATCTGCCCAGCAGGTCGTTGAACTCGATGAAGCCCGCTTCGACGTCAGCTCGGCTGACGTGGCCCAGCCCGAACTCCCGAATGCCGGGGGAGTCGATCAAGTCGCCGCCACGCGGAAAGTGGAACAGACGCGCGGTGGTCGTGGTGTGCGTGCCCTGACCTGAATATTCCGACAACGGCCCCACGCGGGTGCCAACTTCCGGCAACAGGCTGTTCACCAGCGAGGACTTGCCGACGCCGGACTGACCGACGAACACACTGATGTGGCCATCAAGCTGGTCTTGCAACTGCTGCATGCCGTCGCCGTGATGCGCTGAAACTTCCAGCACCGGATAACCCAGCGTGCGGTACACCGCCAGCAGCGCATTGAGTGCAGGAGCGTTTTGATCGTCGATCAAGTCGAATTTGTTGAGCAGCAATAGCGGGCGAATGCCAGCGTGCTCGGCGGCCACCAGATAACGGTCGATCAGGTTGGCGTGGGGTTCGGGCATGGGTGCGAAAACGATGACGATCAGGTCAACGTTGGCGGCGACCGGCTTGAGCTGGCCCCGGCTGTCCGGGCGGCTCAGTTCGGTGTCCCGCGGCAGCTGCGCCACGATGACTCCGATGCCTTGATTGCCGGCGCGCCACACAACTCGGTCGCCAGTCACCAGGGCCGGGAGGTTGGCACGCAGATGGCAGCGGAAAACCTGACCCTGCAGCTCGCCGTCCTGCGCCTCGACTTCCACTTGCACGCCAAAGTGCGCGATGACCAGACCCGTTTGCTCGGGGCCCAGATCGCCGCCTTCCAGCGTTTCGAGGGCGTTTGATTCGCGTTTGGCGGCACGTGCTGCACGTTCGCCCTGAATCTTTTCGATGCGCCAGTTCTGGCGGCGGTTGAGTTGGCGTTTGGCCATGGGTGTTCAGTGTTCCGTTTGAAGACGCATAAAAGCTGCTGATTTGATAGAGCGCGAGCGAGTCTAGCACGCCCGGGTGGGCTAAACTGCGCGCCAACGCTGAGGAGCCGACATATGCAGAACAAACAGAATCTTATCTGGATCGACCTGGAAATGACCGGTCTGGACCCGGATAACGACGTCATCATCGAGATGGCAACCATCATCACCGACAGCGAGCTCAACACGTTGGCCGAGGGCCCGGTCATCGCGGTTCACCAAAGCGATGAGCTGCTGAACGGCATGGACGAATGGAACACCCGTCAGCACGGTGGTTCCGGCCTGACCCAGCGCGTGCGCGAGAGCAAAATCTCCAACGATGAAGCCGAGGCCATGACGCTTGAGTTCATCAAGCAATGGGTGCCCGAGCGCAGTTCGCCCATCTGCGGCAACAGCATCTGCCAGGATCGCCGCTTTTTGTACAAGCGCATGCCGACGCTGGAAAACTACTTCCATTACCGCAACCTCGACGTATCGACCCTCAAGGAACTGGCCGCGCGCTGGTCGCCGGAACTGAAGTTCAAGAAGGGCAGCACTCACCTGGCGCTGGACGATATCCGCGAATCGATCGCCGAGCTGCGTTTTTATCGCGAGCACTTCATCAAGGCATGAGGGCAGGGCGTCGGTCGCCGGGTCTCGCCGACAAGATAGCGCTCAGGTAGAAGTGCTCTCTATGGGTGCTTCGGTCGAATGGTTAGACTGCGCCCCTTTCTCGCAGGGACTGCCACCATGTTGTTGATGCTCTACCTGATCGCCATTACTGCAGAAGCCATGACCGGCGCGCTGTCTGCCGGTCGCCGCGGTATGGACTGGTTCGGTGTGGTACTGATCGCTTGCATCACCGCACTGGGCGGCGGGTCGGTTCGCGATGTGCTGCTGGGGCATTACCCACTGACCTGGGTCAAGCACCCCGAGTATCTGATTCTCACCAGCATCGCGGCGCTGGTGACTATCTTCATTGCGCCGCTGATGCGGCATTTACGTTCGTTGTTTCTGGTGCTCGATGCGCTGGGTCTGGTGGCGTTCACCCTGATTGGCTGCATGACCGCGCTGGACATGGGGTTGAGCATGACCGTCGCCGCCGTGAGCGGTGTGATCACGGGCGTGTTCGGCGGGATTCTGCGAGACATCTTCTGCAACGACATCCCGCTCATCTTTCGTCGCGAGCTGTATGCGAGCGTGTCATTTGCAGCGGCGTGGTGCTTTTTGCTGTGTCAGTACGCCGGGCTGCCAGTGGAGCAGGGCACGCTGATCACGCTGTTTGGCGGGCTGTTACTGAGGCTGCTCGCGATCAGGTTTCGCTGGGAGATGCCGAAGTTTGTTTACAAGGATGGCCATTGACAGAGCGCTGCTACAGGATGCGCGCTGCGGCTCTGATCTTGTGCTGTTTAAGCGCCCATTCCACATGCTCGCGCACCATCTCCGACGGATGGCCCAGCCGGGCTTTCAGGGCTTCGATCACCGGGATGGTAGACGGTGCATTGCCCAGTCCCACCGCTAGATTCCTCAGCCAGCGCTCATAGCCGGCGCGCCGCAGGGGCGACCCTTCGGTATTGCTCAGAAACGTTGTTTCGTCCCACAAAAACAGCGTCGTCAGCTCAGCGTTGTCGAGGCCGTGGCGCGGTTTAAAATCCGATTGATCAGTTGGCCGGGCGAAGCGATTCCAGGGGCAGACAATCTGGCAGTCATCACAGCCAAACACGCGGTTGCCGATCAGTGAGCGCAAGTCTTCGGGGATCGACGTTTTCAGCTCGATCGTAAGGTAAGAGATGCACTTGCGTGCATCCAGCACGTACGGTCCCACAAAGGCGTTGGTCGGGCACACATCCAGGCACGCCGTGCAGCGACCGCAATGTTCCGTCACGTGCGGCGCATCGACGGGCAGGGGCAGGTCAACGAACAATTCACTCAGGAAGAAGTAACTGCCGGCCTTACGATTGAGCACCAATGTGTTCTTGCCGATCCAGCCAAGCCCTGCCTGCTCGGCGATAGCCTTCTCCAGCACCGGTGCACTGTCGACAAAAGCCCGGAACCCAAAGGGGCCGATGGCCTGCTGGACGCGTTCGGCCAACTGCTGTACGCGCTTGCGAATGAGCTTGTGATAGTCACGGCCCAGCGCATAACGGGAGACGTAGGCTTTTTCCGGCTGACCCAGCAACTGCGCCATTTGCGTATCGCCGGGCAGATAATCCATCCGCAACGACACCACCCGCAGCGTTCCCGGCACCAGTTCGTCCGGATGCGAACGTTTGCTGCCGTGCGCTGCCATATAGTCCATCTCGCCGTGGTACCCCGCTTCGAGCCAGCGCTCAAGGTGCCGCTCATGTTCAGCCAGGTCCAGCCCCGAGATCCCGACTTGCTGAAAGCCGAGCTCACGCCCCCATTCCTTGATCGATTGGGCAAGGTCAGTCAGTTCGGCTGCCGTGAGGCGCACTGAGGCTGTGGATGGATCTACAGTTATCGCGGACATGCAAGGAGGACACCGGGGCGCAGGTGCGTATAATTCTGCCAGACATCGGAGCCCGAAGACGCATGTTGCACAGCAAACCCCTATTTCCCTACGCACTGTATAGCGCCGCCCAGGTGCGCGACCTCGACGCGCGCCTGATTGCCGCGGGCACACCCGGATTCGAGCTGATGCAGCGTGCCGCTCATGCTGCGTGGCGTGCGATACGTCGCCGCTGGCCCGATGCCAAGCAACTCACGGTAATGGCCGGTCGCGGCAACAACGCTGGCGATGGCTACCTTATCGCAGCGTTGGCCAAACGCGCCGGCTGGCAAGTCACCGTACTGGCGGTAGGCGATTGCGCCGCTTTGGCGGGCGACGCCAGGTCAGCCTACGAAGAGGCGATGGCCGCACACGTCGACATCCAGCCGTGGCAGCAGCAAGCGCTGACCGGCATTGTCGTCGATGCGCTGTTGGGTACCGGGCTCAAAGGAGATGTGCGCGCGCCTTATGCACAGGCTATCGAGGCGATCAACGACAGCGGCCGGCCCGTGGTAGCCGTCGACCTCCCTTCGGGACTGTGCGCAGACACCGGACGAACGCTGGGGTGTGCTGTTCGCGCTGACCTCACCGTCACCTTCATCGGTCTGAAGATTGGCCTGTTCACAGGCGATGCGCCCGATCAAGTGGGGGAGTGCGTGTTCGATGATCTGCAGGCGGATCCTGACATCATTCGCCAGACGCCAGTCAGCATCAAACGGCTGGACACCTTCAACCTGCCAAGGTTGGCGCCTCGTCCACCGACTGCGCACAAGGGCATGTTCGGTCGAGTGTTGGTAGTGGGCGGCGATCTGGGTTTTGGCGGCGCTGCGCTGCTCGCCACTGAAAGCACGCTGCGGTGCGGTGCTGGCATGGTCACGCTGGCAACGCGTCCGGAACACATCACCGCTGCACTGGCGCGGTTTCCGGAGGTCATGAGCGCTGGCGTCAGCTCTGCCAATCAACTTTATGCCCTGATCGAGCCCGCCTCGGTGCTTGTGGTCGGTCCAGGCCTGGGCCAGCACGGTTGGGGGCGCAGCCTCCTGTCCGCTGCGGCGAACGCTTCACGGGCGCAGGTCTGGGACGCCGACGCCTTGAACCAGTTGGCGACAGGTGCAGTGCGGCTACCTGCGGACAGCGTAATCACACCGCACCCGGGGGAAGCCGCGCGCTTGCTGGGTATCGATACGAAAGCGGTGCAGGCCGATCGTCCGGCTGCGGCCCGGGCGCTGGCAAAGAAATTCAATACCGTGTGTGTCTTGAAAGGCAGCGGCAGTCTGGTCTCCAATCCAGCGGGCGACCTCGCACTGGCCAATCATGGTCATCCGGCGATGGCGACCGGTGGCTTGGGCGATGTGCTGTCCGGTGTCATCGGCGCGCTGATGGCGCAAAAGATGCCGGCCTACGACGCTGCCTGTCTGGGCGTCTGGCTCCATGCGCTGGCGGGCGAGAAATGCGGCGCCAGCGGGCGCGGGCTCGCTGCCGCTGATCTGATTCCTGTTATTCGTCAGCTTCTGGAGGAGCACCAGCCGTGTCTGAGTTAACCCTGGACCTCATGGGTGAAGAAGCCATGACCCAATTCGGCGCACGTATCGCCCAAGTGACTGAAAGCAATGGGATTATCTTTCTGGAGGGTGACTTGGGGGCGGGCAAGACCACATTGTCCCGAGGCATTATCCGCGGGCTGGGGCATGCCGGGGCGGTCAAAAGTCCTACATTTACGTTGGTAGAACCTTACGAAATTGGGAGAAACCGCGCGTATCACTTTGATCTCTACCGACTTGTTGACCCAGAAGAGCTAGAATTCCTCGGCATCCGGGACTACTTCGAGGGCGACGCTCTTTGTCTGATCGAGTGGCCCAATCTGGGTGCAGGCTTTTTGCCAAAGCCCGACCTGATCATTACCATAAGGCCGCGTGATGAGGGTCGGACATTGACCCTGAGCCCAAAAAGCTCGCGTGGCGAGACGTGGTGTGCCGCTTTGGCGCCGGAATTCAAATAGACACTCAATAGATATGGGGTTTGGTATGCGCATGCGCGCGCTGGTTACTGTGATTGGACTGCTGATGGCGACACTGGCTGTCGACGCGTTGGCCGCTTCACAGGTACGAAGTGTCCGCTTATGGCGTGCTCCGGATAACACTCGGTTGGTTTTCGACCTCTCCGGGCCTGTTCAGCACAGCGTTTTCACCCTGCAATCTCCTGATCGTCTGGTCATCGATATCAATGGCGCGACCCTCGGCGGTGCGCTGAATGTGCCGACAGCGAACACGCCGATCACCAGCATGCGCTCCGCTCAGCGCACCCCCGACGATCTGCGCGTAGTCATCGACCTGAAAAAGGCAGTGACGCCGAAAAGCTTCACGCTTGCGCCCAATCAGCAATATGGCAACCGTCTGGTGGTCGATTTGTACGACAACGCCGCGGATGCCAATCCTGCGCCTTCCATCGCCGATACACCTGCTGCGGCGGCTCCCGCGACGCCTGCGGTGCCAATCTCCCCGTCCAAGCCTGAAATCAAACTCACCCCAGTGCCTAATGGCAAACGAGACATCGTCGTTGTCATTGATGCCGGGCACGGCGGGGAAGACCCGGGCGCTTCCGGTGGCAGAGGCGAGAAAGAAAAGAACGTCGTGCTCGCAATTGCCAAGGAGTTGCAGCGCCAGATCAATGGCGAGAAAGGTTACCGCGCCGAGCTTACGCGTACCGGCGACTACTTCATCCCGCTGCGTAAACGCACGGAAATCGCTCGGGCCAAGGGTGCTGATCTGTTCGTGTCCATTCACGCTGACGCAGCGCCTTCATCGGCGGCGTTTGGCGCTTCGGTGTTCGCCTTGTCCGAGCGCGGCGCGACGTCAGAAACGGCGCGCTGGCTGGCCGACAGTGAGAACCGTTCCGACCTGATCGGTGGCGCCGGCGCCGTGAGCCTGGACGACAAGGACCGCATGCTCGCTGGCGTATTGCTGGACTTGTCCATGACCGCATCGCTGACGTCGAGCCTCAACGTCGGGCAGAAGGTCTTGACCAACATCGGGCGGGTTACGTCACTGCACAAGTCCCGGGTCGAGCAAGCTGGCTTTATGGTGCTCAAGTCCCCCGATATTCCGTCCATCCTGGTCGAGACCGGTTTCATCTCCAATGCCGCCGAAGCCAACAAGCTGGAAGGTGCGAGCCATCAGCAAGCCTTGGCGCGCTCGATCACGGCTGGCGTGAAACAGTTCTTCCAGCAGAATCCGCCGCAAGGGACCTACATTGCCTGGCTACGGGATAACGGAAAGCTGGCCATGGGTCCCCGCGAGCATACGGTGCGGCCCGGTGAATCGCTGAGCATGATCGCTGCGCGTTATGACATGACCATGCCGATGATCCGGGCGGTCAACCACATGAGCTCGGACGAATTGAAAGTCGGTCAGCAACTCAGGATTCCCAGCGCGGAACTGGCAGGTGAGCCGTGACTGACCTGCTCCTGCGCGATCAAGAGCTCGACATTGATGTAAGCGCCGAAGCGCCTGCTGCGGAGGCTGCACGCATTCAGCTGCTGAGCCCCCGACTGGCCAACCAGATTGCAGCGGGCGAGGTCGTCGAACGACCGGCCTCGGTCATCAAGGAACTGCTGGAGAACAGCCTCGACTCCGGCGCGCGGCGCATTGATGTCGACGTCGAACAGGCCGGCATCAAGTTGCTGCGCGTGCGTGATGACGGGGGCGGTATTTCTTCAGATGACCTGCCCCTCGCCCTGGCGCGACATGCCACCAGCAAGATTCGCGACCTGGAAGACCTTGAGCGGGTGATGAGCCTTGGTTTTCGCGGTGAGGCGCTGGCGTCGATCAGCTCTGTAGCGCGCCTGACCCTGACGTCTCGGACCCGCGATGCCGATCAGGCCTGGCAGGTCGAGACCGAAGGCCGAGACATGGCCTCGCGGGTTCAGCCGGCTGCGCATCCTGTTGGCACCTCCGTTGAAGTGCGGGACCTGTTTTTCAACACCCCTGCGCGGCGCAAGTTTCTCAAGGCCGAAAAAACCGAATTTGACCATTTGCAAGAAGTGATCAAGCGCATGGCGCTGGCGCGCTTCGACGTCGCCTTTCATTTGCGCCATAACGGCAAAACCGTTTTGAGCCTGCATGAGGCCAGGGATGATGTAGCGCGGGCGCGACGCGTCTCGGCGATCTGCGGCCCTGGCTTCCTGGAGCAGGCACTGCCCATCGAAGTTGAACGCAACGGCTTGAAGCTGTGGGGATGGGTGGGGCTGCCAACCTTCTCTCGCAGCCAGGCAGACTTGCAATATTTCTTCGTCAATGGCCGTGCCGTGCGCGACAAACTGGTTGCCCATGCGGTTCGGCAGGCTTATCGCGACGTGCTGTTCAATGGCCGTCACCCGACGTTCGTGTTGTTTTTTGAAGTCGATCCTGCGGTGGTAGACGTCAACGTCCATCCCACCAAGCATGAGGTGCGCTTCCGCGACGGGCGCATGGTTCACGATTTTCTTTACGGCACGCTGCACCGAGCACTCGGTGACGTCAGGCCTGAAAACCAGCTCGCCGGAACGACCTCTGTTACGGCGCTGGTGCGGCCGACCGGGCCGGACGCCGGCGAGTTCGGGCCGCAGGGCGAAATGCGCCTGGCCAATAGCGTGCTGGAAACCCCGCAGGGGCAGGCCTGGAATACACCGGCCGGTTCCGCGCCCGGCTCTGGCAGTGGCGCGGGCTATCAATACCAGTACACGCCACGGCCGTCATCGGTGCTGCCTGCTGAAGAGGCGCGCGCCGCGTACAGTGAATTCTTTGCCCCTCTGCCGGGCACCTCTGCACCCGCAGTTACTGGCGCTGTTGCGCTGCCAGATTCCCAGGGCGATGTTCCGCCCTTGGGGTATGCCCTGGCACAGCTCAAAGGCATTTATATCCTCGCTGAAAACGCCCACGGGCTGGTGCTGGTCGACATGCACGCGGCTCACGAGCGAATCATGTACGAGCGCCTGAAGATCGCGATGGCCAGCGAAGGCCTGAGTGGCCAGCCTCTATTGGTGCCCGAATCAATTGCAGTCAGCCAGCGTGAGGCAGACTGCGCCGAAGAGCACATGGCAATTTTCCAGCAGTTGGGCTTTGAATTGCAGCGTCTTGGCCCTGAGAGCCTGGCGATTCGACAGATTCCCGCGCTTCTCAAACAGGCCGAAGCAAATCGGCTGGTACATGACGTACTGAGTGACCTGATGGAGTACGGCACGAGCGACCGTGTCCAGGCGCACATGAATGAGTTGCTCGGCACCATGGCATGTCACGGTGCTATTCGCGCCAACCGCCGGCTGGCCATTCCGGAAATGAACGGCCTGCTGCGTGATATGGAAAACACCGAGCGCAGCGGTCAGTGCAACCATGGACGGCCCACCTGGACCCAGTTGGGTCTGGATGATCTGGACAAACTGTTCCTGCGCGGTCGCTGATGAGCAGTCTACCTCCGGCCATTTTTCTGATGGGGCCGACCGCCGCGGGCAAAACCGATCTGGCCATCGAGCTGACTAAAGTGCTGCCATGCGAGCTGATCAGCGTCGACTCTGCACTGGTTTATCGTGGCATGGACATTGGCACTGCCAAACCATCCAAAGCGCTTCTGGACGAGTATCCGCATCGGTTGATCGATATTCTCGATCCGAGCCAGAGCTATTCTGCGGCTGATTTTCGAACCGATGCCTTGCAGGCGATGGCTGAAATTACCAGCCGAGGAAAAATTCCTCTGCTGGTGGGCGGCACGATGTTGTATTTCAAGGCTCTACTGGAAGGGTTGGCCGATATGCCTGCCGCCGACCCGGAAATTCGTGCGCAAATCGAAGCGCAAGCGGCCAGTCAAGGTTGGCAGGCCTTGCACGACGAGTTGGCGAGCATCGATCCTGTGTCGGCAGCCAGAATTCACCCGAACGATCCTCAGCGGCTGGTTCGCGCGCTGGAGGTCTTCAGGGTCAGCGGTATGAGCATGACAGCGCACCGTCAGCAACAAACTGAGCAAAGTGCTCAAGCGAGCGCTTCGGGGCGTCATCAATTGCCCTATACTGTCGCAAATCTCGCCATTGCTCCGACGGATCGCAAGGTGCTGCACGACCGAATTGCTGTTCGTTTCAGGCAAATGCTTGATGAAGGGTTTGTTGAAGAGGTCTTAGCGCTACGTTCGAGGGGTGATCTGCACTCGAATTTACCGTCTATAAGAGCTGTAGGGTATCGCCAGGTATGGGATCACCTGGACGGCAGACTGACTTGGGACGAGATGCAGGAGCGGGGCGTTATTGCCACGCGCCAGCTGGCCAAGAGGCAGTTTACATGGCTGCGCAGCTGGCAGGATCTGCACTGGCTGGACAGCCTGGCTTGCGACAATCTGCCACGCGCCTTGAAATACCTGGGGTCGGTCTCCATATTGAGCTGAGTCCTTGCAATAGCCGTCTATCCTTGGGGGGTAACGGCCCAAGCCAACGTTTTCAAAATTATTCTATTGATCCTTAAAGGAGTGCGGCACATGTCAAAAGGGCATTCGCTACAAGACCCTTACCTGAACACTTTGCGTAAAGAAAAGGTTGGGGTTTCGATCTATCTGGTAAACGGTATCAAGCTGCAAGGCACTATCGAATCTTTTGACCAGTTCGTTATTTTGCTGAAGAACACGGTCAGCCAAATGGTTTACAAACACGCTATCTCGACTGTCGTTCCTGTTCGCCCAATTCGTCTGCCTAGCGCTTCCGAATCCGAACAGGCTGACGCCGAGCCAGGTAACGCCTGATAGGAGTCTGCTTTGTTCTTTGAGCGCCACAGTGGTGGTGAACGGGCCATACTCGTTCACTTGGATGGTCAGGACCCTGAGGCGCGCGAAGATCCGCAGGAGTTCCGGGAGCTGGCGCTGTCGGCAGGCGCCGACATCGTCTCGTTCGTCAACGTGCCCAGGCACCGTCCGACGGCCAAGTATCTGGTGGGTAGCGGCAAGGTCGAGGAGCTGCGCGACCTGGTCAAAACCGAAAAGTCAGATATCGTCATCTTCAACCATGTTTTGACCCCCAGTCAGGAACGTAACCTTGAACGCGTGTTCGAGTGCCGCGTGCTTGACCGTACGGGTTTGATCCTGGACATCTTTGCGCAACGCGCGCGTACCCATGAGGGCAAGCTGCAGGTCGAACTGGCCCAGCTTGAGCACATGAGCACGCGTCTGGTGCGAGGCTGGACTCACCTTGAGCGCCAGGGCGGCGGTATCGGCCTGCGCGGTCCGGGTGAAACGCAGCTCGAAACCGACCGTCGTCTGTTGCGTGTGCGTTTACGCCAGATCAAAGGCCGGCTTGAAAAAGTCCGCAGCCAGCGGGATCAGGCCCGTCGCGGCCGCTCCCGTGCCGATATCCCTACGGTTTCGATCGTCGGCTATACCAACGCCGGCAAGTCAACGCTCTTCAATGCAGTGACCGACTCCGACGTCTACGCAGCCGATCAGCTGTTTGCGACCCTCGACCCGACGCTGCGTCGTCTTGAAATAAACGACCTTGGTCCGATCGTGCTGGCCGATACAGTGGGTTTCATCCGTCATCTGCCGCACAAGCTGGTCGAGGCCTTTCGAGCTACGCTCGAAGAGTCCAGCAACTCCGACCTTTTGCTCCATGTGATCGACTCTCACGAGCCCGAGCGTCTGGAGCAGATCGAGCAGGTCATGGTGGTATTGGGTGAGATTGGTGCCCAGGACTTGCCGATGCTTGAGGTCTATAACAAACTCGATCTGCTTGAAGGGGTAGAGCCTCAGATTCAGCGGGACGCCGACGGCAAGCCGCAGCGGGTCTGGGTCTCTGCCCGTGACGGGCGTGGTCTGGATTTGCTCAAGCAGGCCATTGCCGAGGTGTTGGGTAATGACCTCTTTGTAGGAACGTTGCGGCTGACGCAACAATTTGCCCGGCTGCGTGCCCAGTTTTTCAAGCTGGGTGCGGTGCAGAGCGAAGAGCATGACGAAGAAGGGCAGAGCCTTCTGGCTGTACGGTTACCCCGAGTTGAATTCAATCGCCTGGTGAGTCGCGAAGGACTGCAGCCGCTGGAATTCATCGAGCAACACACTTTGCAATAAAAGCCTGACAAAGCGGTTGTACCGCTATGACGGGCATTCTGTAGCATTGGTCGGCGCGCCGTGGGCGCGTCTTTGCTTTATCAGATGGAGAGCGCTATGGCTTGGAATGAGCCGGGTGGCAACTCGAATAATCAGGATCCTTGGGGTGGTAAGCGCAAGGGCGGCGACCGCAAGGGGCCACCGGATCTCGACGAGGCCTTCCGTAAGCTGCAGGAAAGCCTGAATGGGTTGTTCGGTGGTGGTAAGAAACGCAGTGGCGATGGCGGCGGCAGCAGCGGTCGTTCGGGCAAGGGCGGTGGTCTGGGTCTGCTCGGCATCGGTCTGGTCGTGCTGCTTGCGATCTGGCTGTACAACGCCATCTATGTGGTCGACGAGCAGGAGCAGGCTGTTGTGCTGCGCTTCGGCAAATACTACGAAACCGTAGGGCCGGGTCTGAACGTTTATTTCCCGCCGTTTGATCGCAAATATCTCGAGAACGTGACGCGCGAGCGTGCTTACAGCAAGCAGGGTCAGATGCTCACCGAAGACGAAAACATCGTCGAGGTGCCGCTCACCGTGCAATACAAGATCACCAATCTGCAGGACTTCGTGCTGAACGTTGATCAGCCTGAAGTCAGCTTGCAGCATGCGACCGAAAGTGCCCTGCGGCACGTCGTCGGTTCTACTGCGATGGATCAGGTGCTGACTGAAGGTCGTGAACTCATGGCCAGCGAAATCAAGGAGCGCCTGCAGCGTTTCCTCGACACCTACCGGACCGGCATCACCGTCACCCAGGTCAACGTTCAGAGCGCTGCGGCGCCGCGTGAAGTCCAGGAAGCGTTTGACGATGTGATCCGCGCACGTGAGGACGAGCAACGTTCGCGCAACCAGGCTGAAACCTATGCCAACGGCGTGATCCCGGAAGCTCGCGGTCAGGCTCAGCGCATCGTGGAAGACGCCAACGGTTATCGTGACGAAGTGGTCTCGCGGGCCAAGGGTGAGGCGGACCGATTCACCAAGCTGGTCGCCGAGTACCGCAAGGCGCCGGAGGTCACGCGTGAGCGTCTGTATCTGGACACCATGCAGGAAGTCTTCAGCAACACCAGCAAGGTGCTTGTGACCGGCGACAAAGGTCAGAACAACCTGCTTTATCTGCCGTTGGACAAAATGATCGATAGCAGCCGTAACGGTTCCACTTCGTCTGGCGGCAGCACTGCTGCTCCTGTCGTTGATCCAGGCTCCAGAGCTGCGGATATGCAGCAGCAACGCGACACGCGCACTAGGGAGACTCGCTGATGAGCAATAAATCTCTGGTGGCCCTGATTGTCTGTGTCGTGCTGGCTGTGGTCGCATGGAACAGCTTCTACATCGTCGCTCAGACCGAGCGGGCGGTGTTGCTGCAGTTTGGTCGTGTTGTTCAGGCCGACGTCTCACCTGGCCTGCACGTGAAGATTCCTTACGTGAACCAGGTGCGCAAGTTTGATGGTCGACTGATGACCCTCGACGCGCCGACTCAGCGTTTTCTGACGCTGGAAAAGAAAGCCGTCATGGTGGATGCCTATGCCAAATGGCGTGTGAAGGACGCTGAGCGTTTCTATACCGCGACATCCGGCCTGAAGCAGATTGCCGATGAGCGCTTGTCGCGTCGTCTGGAATCGGGTCTGCGTGACCAGTTCGGTAAACGTACCCTGCACGAAGTCGTCTCGGGTGAGCGTGACGCGTTGATGGCTGACATCACCGCTTCGCTTAACACCATGGCCGGCAAAGAGCTGGGCATCGAAGTCGTGGATGTGCGGGTCAAGGCCATCGATCTGCCGAAGGAAGTCAACCGCAGCGTGTTCGAGCGGATGAGCACCGAGCGTGAGCGTGAAGCGCGTGAGCATCGCGCCAAGGGTAACGAGCTGGCAGAAGGCATCCGTGCCGACGCCGATCGTCAGCGTCGTGTGTTGCTCGCCGAAGCGTATCGCGAGTCTGAAGAGGCGCGTGGTGACGGTGATGCCCAAGCGGCTGCGATCTATTCGAAGGCATACGGTCAGGATCAGGAGTTCTATGCGTTCTATCGCAGCCTGCGCGCCTACCGTGAAAGCTTCGCGAACAAAAGCGACGTGATGGTGCTGGACCCAAGCAGCGAGTTCTTCCGCTATCTGGAAAAAGCCAAGCCGTAATCGCATCAGCACATGATCATCCCGCCGGGCGGCAAAACAGCCCGTCGGGGTGATCGCGCGACGAAACGTGTGTATGATGCGGCAGCCGGGAAATTCCCGGCTTTTTTGCGTCTGCACGATTGATTGGCCGTGGCGTGTTCCGTGCGCGGCAGTTTTTTCGAGGACGGTGTTCACCTTACGCGGCGCATCAGGCACGGGACTTTTCCATGCCCGCGTCCGCAGAATGCTGTCTGCTTCACTCAAGGCTTGCCCAAGGGCCGGCCGCCCGGATCATAGGGGAAAGGCGTAATGGCAACGGTTGACCGCTGGCTGCTGCCGGATGGCATCGAAGAAGTACTGCCGCCGGAAGCTGCGCGCATTGAAGTCGCGCGTCGTCAGGTGCTGGATCTGTTTCAGAGCTGGGGCTACGAATTCGTCGTGACCCCGCACATCGAATACCTCGAATCATTGCTCACAGGTGCGGGCCAGGATCTGGATCTTCGCACCTTCAAGGTCGTCGATCCGCAATCGGGTCGGCAGATGGGCTTTCGCGCGGACATCACTCCGCAGGTCGCTCGCATTGACGCACACACTCTGCGTCGCGAAGGCCCGAGCCGGCTCTGCTACGCTGGCAGCGTGTTGCATGCGCAGCCGCGTGCGCTGTCGTCTTCTCGCAGCCCGATCCAGCTAGGCGCCGAGCTGTACGGCGATGCAAGTCCGAGCAGTGACGTCGAGGTCATCAGTTTGATGCTGGCGATGCTGCAGTTGGCGGACGTTCCGGATGTCCACATGGATCTGGGTCACGTGGGAATCTACCGTGGCCTGGCTCGCGCTGCCGGCTTGTCTGGCGAAGTCGAGCAGCAGCTGTTTGATGCATTGCAGCGCAAAGCCATCGACGAGGTCATTGCGTTGACCGAAGGTTTACCCGCCGATTTGGCCGGCATGCTGCGGGCGCTGGTTGATCTGTGCGGTGACCGCACGGTGCTGGTCCAGGCGCGCGACCGTTTGGCGGCCGCACCGGCGCCCGTCATTGAAGCGCTGGATGATCTGCAGGAAATTGCCGAACGCCTTTCGGCTCGTTTTCCTGAGCTACCGTTGTATTTTGACCTCGGCGAGTTGCGCGGCTACCACTACCACACGGGTGTAGTGTTCGCGGTATTCGTGCCGGGTGTCGGTCAGTCGATCGCTCAGGGCGGCCGTTACGATGACATCGGTGCCGATTTCGGTCGCGCCCGCCCGGCAACGGGCTTTTCCACTGATTTGAAGACTCTGGTGACGCGAGGTCGAGCGCAGATCGAGCTGCCATCTGGTGGTATCTGGATGCCCGACAGCACCGATGCAGCATTGTGGCGAAAGGTTTGCCAGCTGCGTGCCGAAGGTCAACGTGTGGTCCAGGCGCTGCCAGGACAACCGGTTTCGGCGGCAAAAGACGCCGACTGCGACCGGCAATTGATTCAGCAAGGCGAGTTTTGGCAAGTACTGCCGCTGGCCTCTTGAGTTTCCCTGCCGGCCGCTGCCGGCACCAAGTTTGCGCGAATGAGGACAAGTGTTATGGGTAAGAATGTCGTAGTCCTGGGCACCCAATGGGGTGATGAGGGCAAAGGCAAGATCGTTGATCTGCTGACCGAACATGCAACGGCGGTGGTGCGCTACCAAGGTGGCCACAACGCCGGCCACACGCTGGTGATCGACGGTGAAAAAACCGTCCTGCACCTGATCCCTTCCGGTGTACTGCGCGAAGGCGTGCAGTGCCTGATCGGTAACGGCGTGGTTGTCGCACCCGATGCCCTGATGCGTGAGATCACCAAACTGGAGGAGAAGGGTATTCCGGTGCGCGAGCGTCTGCGCATCAGCCCGTCCTGCCCTTTGATCCTCTCCTACCACGTGGCTCTGGATCAGGCGCGCGAAAAAGCCCGCGGCGAACACAAGATCGGTACGACCGGTCGCGGTATCGGCCCGGCTTACGAAGACAAGGTTGCGCGTCGTGGCCTGCGCATCGGTGATCTGTTCCACCGTGAGCGCTTCGCCGCCAAACTGGGCGAGTTGCTGGATTACCACAATTTCGTGCTGGTCAATTACTACAAAGAGCCGGCGATCGACTTCCAGAAGACACTCGACGAGTGCATGGAATACGCAGAGCTGCTCAAGCCGATGATGCTCGACGTGACGGCAGTGCTGCACGAAATGCGTCGTGCCGGCAAAGACATCATGTTCGAGGGCGCCCAGGGCTCGCTGCTGGACATTGACCACGGTACTTACCCGTACGTCACCAGTTCCAATACCACCGCGGGCGGCATCGCCACGGGTTCCGGCATGGGGCCGATGTACCTGGATTACATCCTGGGCATCACCAAGGCTTACACCACTCGAGTGGGTTCGGGTCCGTTTCCGACTGAGCTGTTCGACGATGTTGGCGCGTTCCTGGCCAAGCGTGGTCATGAGTTCGGTGCAACCACCGGGCGCGCCCGTCGCTGCGGTTGGTTCGACGCCGTTATCCTGCGCCGCGCCATCGACGTTAACAGCATCTCCGGCATCTGCCTGACCAAGCTTGATGTGCTGGACGGTCTTGAGACCATCAACATCTGCGTGGGTTACAAGAACGAAAACGGTGCAGTCATCGACGCACCGACCGACGCTGACAGCTACATCGGCCTGGAGCCCGTGTACGAAGAAGTGCCGGGCTGGTCCGAGTCCACGCTGGGTGCCAAGACGCTGGAAGAGCTTCCTGCCAACGCTCGTGCGTACATCAAGCGCCTTGAAGAACTGGTCGGCGCGCCAATCGACATTATTTCGACGGGCCCTGACCGCAACGAAACAATCGTTCTGCGTCACCCATTCGATTGATAAGTCGTTGAAACACAAACAAAGGGTCGCCTCGGCGGCCCTTTGTTTTGCCTGTTGAAAACTGCGGAGCGCTGCGGCACGACCCTTGCTGTGAATCCATTTATAAGACGATGCCATCATTTTAATGGCGTGTGTTGTGGGGGGATTTCCTGTGTCAGCCGTTACTTCTCTTCTGCGCAGCCGTTTGCTGCGCCCCGTGTTCATTGCTCTTGGAATTGCGCTTCTGGTGCAGGTCCTGATTGCCGTCGCCCTCACTCGGAGCACGGTTACCGCGCTTGAAGCTGAACTGGCGACGCGTCTGGGTGAGGATTCGCAGCGCTTGTCCGGCGAACTGGAGCAGGCGAGCCGCGATGTGACCTCCAGTCTGGACGGCTTATCGCAGAGCACGCGTCAGCGCCTGAGCGCCGGGCTTTCCGCACGCCTCAAGGACGAGCAAAAGCAGCTGCGCGCGACACTTGAGAAGGACCTCAAGGACTCGGCGACAGACATGGCCGAGTTACTGGCCGCCGTCGCGCCACGAGCCATGTGGGATGGTGATACGCCGACACTGTCTGAGTTCGCGCGGCGTGCGCAGCGCAATCCGAACGTTCTGTTTGTGGTGTATGACGATGCTCAGGGCGAGCACCTGACGCGTTATCTGAACCGCGAAAACGAGTCGATCAAGGCTTTGCTGGCCAAAGGCGACGGCGAGCGTGCGATGGATAAAGTTCTGAACGCCGCCCAGAAAGACCCTTCGGTGTATTACGTCGAAGCATCAATCAGCCCTAACGGTGTCGAGATCGGCAAGGTGCGGATGGGTGTATCCACGGCGTCCGTTGAGGAAAACCTTGCGGCCCTGGACAAGCGATTTATTGCGCTGATCGGTAGCGGCGACCAGTTGGTATCTGAAAGCCTTGGCGGCGCTGCGGCGGAGAGTTCTTCTGCGTTGCGTTCGCGACTGCAAACGGCTCAGGCGTCCGCAGCTGCGATGGCGACCAATACCCGCTCTGCGGTGCAAGGCGCCGCAAGTACCCTGCGCTGGAGAATCGGCGTGGGCTTGTCTCTGGTCGGGTTGGGTGTCTTGGTTTTGCTGGCCATTGTGCTCGGGCGCCGCGTCGTGCTGCGCCTGCAGTTGCTCAATCGCGCGCTGGATGATCTGGCAGCGGGCGAGGGTGATCTGACCAAGCGGGTCAAACTCAATAGCAACGATGAAATCGGTGACATGGCTGCGGCCGTCAATCGCTTTGTCGACAAGCTGCAACCCATTGTTCGCGAGGCGGGCGAAGTGGCTCAGCAGACGGGGCTGGAGATCGGCGCCATGAGCAAGCGCAATGCCGGTGCTGGTGCCGCAGCCGAGTTACAGCGCGATGAGGTGGCCGCCAGCCTTCAAGCGTTGGCGCAGATGGCAGACGAAGCGCAGGCCGAAAGCCAGGCGATGCAGGCCGCGCTTCAGCAGGTGGTCGATATCCGTCAAGCGACGGACGAGAACACACGAACCTCCAACCAGGTCGGCGGCCTGATCGAGGCGCTGGCCGGCCAGGTAGAGACCGGTGCTCAGGTGATCGAGCGATTGGCGTTGCAGAGCCAGCAGATTGAAGTGGTGCTGGAGGTGATCCATGGCATCGCCGAGCAGACCAACTTGCTCGCCCTCAACGCTGCTATTGAGGCTGCACGTGCCGGCGAAACTGGCCGAGGGTTTGCTGTCGTGGCCGACGAAGTCCGCGCCCTGGCCAGTAAGACGCAGAGTTCGACCGGGGATATCCAGGAGCACATCGCCAAACTGCAATCTGGCGCGCGCGAGGCGGTGGCGACAATCGGTCTGGCCGGGCGCCAGGCAAAAGAGGGGTTGGCGGTGTTAAAAGACAGTACCCGGTTGCAGCAGTCGGTGCAGGCTTCGGTAGAGCAGGTGCACGCGGCAATCGGTCTTGCCACCCGGGCGGCAGAGCATCAGGCTCAAGGTGCCCAGGCGGTGCGAGGTCGAGTCGAGGTCATTCACGCTCAGGCGGAAAAGGCCGCCCAGGCGGTTGTGGAAACGACCGCCAGCGGCAAGACGCTGGACAAGCTGGCTGCGCAACTGAAGGCAAGCCTCGGTCAGTTCCGCGCATAGCAGGTGAACCCCAGAAAGCACAAAACCGAGCACTTGGCTCGGTTTTGTTTGTTTGGTGCCCAGAAGAAGACTCGAACTTCCACGACCTTGCGGTCACCAGCACCTGAAGCTGGCGTGTCTACCAATTTCACCATCTGGGCATGGCGCTGATTTAATTAGATTTTTAGTGATTGTGCAACTGAATTTTTGAATTTCTTGGAAGGATGATGGAGGCGTGCGAGGAGGGCGGACAGCCAAGGATATGTGATCTAAGCTCATGGCTGCCTGATGGAGCTGATTTTTCGGAACGCAAAAAGCACAAAACCGAGCCTGAGCTCGGTTTCGTTGAATTGGTGCCCAGAAGAAGACTCGAACTTCCACGACCTTGCGGTCACCAGCACCTGAAGCTGGCGTGTCTACCAATTTCACCATCTGGGCAGTTCGTTGATTTCATTCGATAAATCGATCGATTTCAACTACAACTAGGCAGTGCCGTCGTTGTGGGGCGCATCTTACGGATGAGATTAATGGCTGTAAAGCCCCTTCACGAAAAAAAATTGAAATAGCGAAAAGTCTCAGCAAATGCTGTCTTCGCGTTTCAATCTGGTATATGCCAAACTAATTACATACAGATAAGGTGAACTCATTCTAATGGCCGATTGGCAGTCCCTCGATCCCGAGGCCGCTCGTGAAGCGGAAAAATACGAAAACCCCATCCCTAGCCGTGAGCTGATCCTGGCTCACCTCTCCGAGCGCGGGTCGCCAGCGGCCCGTGAGCAGTTGGTGGAAGAATTTGGCCTGACGACTGAAGATCAGATCGAGGCCCTGCGTCGCCGGCTCCGTGCCATGGAGCGCGACGCGCAGCTCATCTACACCCGCCGTGGCACCTATGCGCCGGTCGACAAGCTGGACCTCATTCTGGGTCGCATCAGTGGCCACCGTGACGGTTTCGGTTTTCTGATCCCGGATGACGGCTCTGACGATCTGTTCATGAGCCCTGCGCAAATGCGTCTGGTGTTCGACGGCGACCGTGCGCTGGCGCGCGTTTCAGGCCTGGATCGTCGCGGTCGGCGCGAAGGCGTGATCGTCGAAGTCATCTCCCGCGCGCACGAGACCGTGGTTGGGCGCTACTTTGAAGAAAGTGGTATCGGCTTCGTCGTGCCGGACAACCCGAAGATCCAGCAGGAAGTGCTGATCACTCCGGGTCGCAATGGCGGCGCCAAGGTCGGCCAGTTCGTTGCAGTGAAAATCACCCACTGGCCGACCCCGCGCTTCCAGCCGCAAGGTGACGTGGCCGAGGTCGTGGGCAATTACATGGCGCCGGGCATGGAGATTGATGTCGCGCTGCGTACCTACGACATTCCTCACGTCTGGCCAGAGGCAGTGCTGAAAGAAGCTGCCAAGCTCAAGCCGGAAGTCGAAGAAAAGGACAAGGAAAACCGCGTTGATTTGCGTCATCTGCCATTCGTCACCATCGACGGTGAAGATGCGCGCGACTTCGACGACGCCGTTTTCTGCGAAGCCAAGCCAGGGAAGCTGCGCCTGTTCTCCGGCGGCTGGAAGCTTTACGTCGCGATTGCCGATGTGTCCAGCTACGTGAAGCTCGGCTCGGCACTCGATGCCGAGTCTCAGGTGCGCGGCAACTCGGTTTACTTCCCCGAGCGCGTCATCCCGATGTTGCCTGAGCAGTTGTCCAACGGCTTGTGCTCGCTGAATCCCCTGGTTGATCGTCTGGCAATGGTGTGCGAGATGACCATCTCCAAAACCGGCGAGATGACCGATTACGTTTTTTACGAAGCCGTTATCCACTCCCATGCCCGTCTGACCTACAACAAGGTCAGCTCGATGCTGGAGCACCCGAAAGCCGCAGAAGCCAAGCAGTTGCGCGAGCAATATGGCGACGTGGTCCCGCACTTGAAACAGCTTTATGCGCTGTACAAGGTGCTGCTGGGTGCGCGACACGTGCGCGGAGCCATTGACTTCGAAACTCAGGAAACCCGGATCATTTTCGGCACTGAGCGCAAAATCGCGGAGATCCGTCCGACGACGCGCAACGACGCGCACAAGCTCATTGAAGAGTGCATGCTGGCTGCCAACGTCGCGACTGCAGAATTTCTGAAGAAGCACGAAATTCCGGCGCTTTATCGTGTCCACGATGGACCGCCGCCCGAGCGCCTCGAAAAGTTGCGCGCCTTCCTGGGCGAGCTGGGTCTGTCTCTGCACAAAGGCAAGGACGGTCCAACGCCGAAGGACTATCAGGCACTGCTTGAAACCATCAAGGACCGCCCTGATTATCATCTGATCCAGACCGTCATGCTGCGCTCTCTGAGCCAGGCCGTTTACAGCTCGGATAATCACGGCCACTTCGGCCTGAATTACGAGGCGTACACGCATTTCACGTCGCCTATCCGTCGCTACCCGGACTTGCTGACTCATCGCGCGATTCGCAGTGTCATCCGTTCCAAGCAGGAAACACCGCACGTCCGTCGTGCCGGCGCGGCCGCGATCCCTAAAGCGCGTATCTACCCGTACGACGAAGCCATGCTTGAGCAATTGGGCGAGCAATGCTCAATGAGCGAGCGCCGTGCCGACGAGGCGACCCGAGATGTCACGAACTGGCTGAAGTGCGAGTTCATGAAGGACCGCGTTGGCGAGTCGTTCCCCGGCGTCATCACCGCGGTCACCGGCTTTGGCCTGTTCGTCGAACTGACCGATATTTATGTCGAGGGCCTGGTCCACGTCACCGCGCTTCCTGGTGATTACTACCATTTCGATCCAGTACACCATCGTCTGGCAGGTGAGCGCACCGGCCGTAGCTTCCGCTTGGGCGACACGGTTGAAGTGCGCGTCATGCGCGTCGACCTTGACGAGCGCAAAATTGACTTTGAAATGTCGGAGAAGACCACCAGTGCCCCGATTGGCCGCAAGCGCCGATCAGCCGAACCTGCGGCGGCAGAGAAGGGCAAGGACACGTCGCCTGCCACCAAGTCAGGCCGCAAGACTGCGAAAGAGCCTGTTGTCGAGGCTTATCGCCCTAGTGATGCGGCTGCCAAAAATGCAGAGGTTCGCAAGAGCCGCGAGATGAAAAAAGCGCTGCTGACCGAAGCCAAGGGTGGTAGCAAGGCATCGTCGGGAAAGCCGGGGAGTGATGCCTCAGGCGCCTCTGGCAAGACGAGCAAGCATCGGAAAGGTTCTTCGAAGTCGGGCTCAGCTCCTGCCTCAAGCAGTGGCGGTGTGCGTAAACCTAAGGTCAAGTCATGAGTCAGCTGGAAAAGATCTACGGCGTCCATGCCGTAGAGGCGCTGTTGCGTCATCACCCCAAGCGGGTCAAGCAGATCTGGCTGGCTGAAGGTCGCAGCGATCCGCGGGTTCAAGTGCTGATCGAGCTTGCGGCGCAGAACCGCGTTTCTGTCGGACAAGCCGAGCGACGCGAGATGGATGCCTGGGTAGAGGGTGTTCACCAGGGTGTTGTTGCGGACGTAAGCCCTAGCCAGGTCTGGGGCGAGGCGATGCTGGACGAGTTGCTCGACCGCACCGAAGGCCCGCCGCTGATTCTGGTCCTTGACGGTGTCACTGACCCCCATAATCTGGGCGCCTGCCTGCGCACTGCCGATGCGGCAGGTGCTCTGGCGGTGATTGTGCCCAAGGACAAGTCCGCAACCTTGACGCCGACCGTTCGGAAAGTGGCATGTGGTGCGGCGGAGGTCATTCCTCTCGTGGCCGTGACCAACCTGGCGCGCACACTTGAAAAGCTCCAGCAGCGCGGCCTATGGGTTGTTGGCACTGCGGGCGAGGCCGAACAGGAGTTGTACCAGCAGGACCTGACCGGCCCGACCATCCTGATCATGGGCGCCGAAGGCAAAGGCATGCGCCGTCTTACTCGGGAGCATTGCGATTATCTTGTTCGCCTGCCGATGGCCGGCAGCGTGAGCAGTCTGAACGTTTCGGTGGCGACAGGCGTCTGCCTCTTCGAAGCCCTGCGCCAGCGCGCTGCCGCGAAGAAGTGATCGGTTAAGAGCGGCAAGCTCCAAGCCTCAAGCCTCAAGCCTCAAGCCTCAAGCCTCAAGCCTCAAGCCTCAAGCCTGAAGCCTGAAGCCTCAAGCCTGAAGCCTCAAGCTACAAGCTACAAGCTACAAGCCGGTCATGCTGTAGCTTGCAGCTTGTAGCTTGTAGCTTGTAGCTTGTAGCTTGTAGCTGTTGCTCAAATATTCACCAATCTCCTTGCGCCGCTCAGACCCCTTCTCTACAATCACGCCCCTTGCTGTCATGGCAGGCGCGCATGTGCCTGTCGCTGAGCAAGATAAACCAGTGTTATTCACTCCTTGTCTGACCGCTTTGGCGGCAGGCTACAACCCGTAAGGAGCATTCATGCGTCATTACGAAATCATCTTTCTGGTTCACCCGGACCAGAGCGAGCAAGTCGGCGGCATGGTAGAGCGTTACACCAAGCTGATCGAAGAAGACGGCGGCAAGATCCACCGTCTGGAAGATTGGGGTCGTCGTCAACTGGCCTACGCCATCAACAACGTTCACAAGGCTCACTACGTGATGCTGAACGTTGAGTGCACCGGCAAGGCCCTGGCCGAGCTGGAAGACAACTTCCGCTACAACGATGCCGTGATCCGTAACCTTGTCATCCGTCGCGACGAAGCCGTCACCGACCAGTCCGAGATGCTCAAGGCAGAAGAAAACCGCAGCGAGCGCCGTGAGCGTCGTGACCGTCCTGAGCACTCTGACAACGCCGATGGCGATGACAGCGACAACAGCGACGCCAGCGATAACGCTGACGAGTAATCCACGGACCTTTTGAGGAGCCCATTACATGGCACGTTTCTTCCGTCGTCGTAAATTTTGCCGCTTCACCGCTGAAGATGTGAAGGAGATCGACTACAAAGATCTCAACACTCTGAAAGCCTACGTATCCGAAACCGGCAAGATCGTTCCAAGCCGTATCACCGGTACCAAGGCTCGTTATCAGCGTCAGCTGGCCGTCGCTATCAAGCGCGCCCGCTTCCTGGCCCTGCTGGCCTACACCGACAGCCACGGCCGCTGAGACCGGGTTGTCGACAAGTAGTAAAAGGATAGATACGCATGCGTGCCCTGGCTGATTTCATCATGCGCGGTCGCATGCAGGCCACACTGGTTGTGGTCGGATGTGCGGCATTGCCGCTGTTGTTCTGGTTGAGTGCTGCCGCAGCGTGCCTGGTGTACCTGCGGCGCGGCATGAGTGACGCTTTTGGCGTCCTCGTCTGGGCTCTGCTGCCGGCTCTGGCCTGGTGGTATTTCGGCGAACCGCGCACCTTGATGGTGTTGCTGGGCGCGCTGGGGCTCGCGGCGCTGTTGCGCGCGGGGTGGGCCTGGAATCGCGTGCTGCTGGCCAGCATAGCGCTGGGGCTGGTGTACGGAGTGTTGTTGGGTGTGGTGTTTCGCGAACCCATCGAAGCGTTGGCGCAGGCGTTGAACGAACGCCTGCCGCAGATGCTCGGTGGTCTCTACCAGCAGATGTCGGTGGAAGAGCGGGCAAATCTCGGCAACCTCATTGCACCGGTACTCAACGGACTGATAGCGGCCTTGTTGCAAGTCGTCAGCGTGGCAGCCCTGATGCTGGGGCGTTACTGGCAGGCGGCGTTGTACAACCCGGGTGGTTTCGGCAGCGAGTTTCGCGCCATTCGCATTCCACTCTGGCCAGCGGTCCTGCTGCTGGCGTGCATGCTCATCGGTCCGAACTTCGGACCTCAGATGGCCATGTTGACGCCGCTGTGCAGCG